>Ga0065165_1000156_pt1 | contig 119261 bp, 108 predicted proteins | sample AraplaMF_Cvi_mMF_FD_63813 | JGI IMG/M metagenome (GOLD analysis project Ga0065165, IMG submission 63813) | Arabidopsis root microbial communities from the University of North Carolina, USA - plate scrape MF_Cvi_mMF (version 2) (version 3) | ecosystem: Host-associated > Plants > Roots >... | reverse complement strand
AACGGCCAGGGCCGCGCTTCGGACCTGGACATGCTGAACTCCATCGCCGACAACATCCAGGGCCGCACCATCTGCGCGCTGGGCGATGCCGCCGCTATGCCGGTACGCGCCTTCGTCAAGCAGTTCCGCGAAGAATTTGAATATCACGTCGAACACAAGCACTGCCTGGTGCCTGTATCGGCTTACTAAGCTGCGATTATCATGGTTGAAATCGAAATTGACGGCAAAAAGGTAGAAGTCCCTGCGGGTAGCATGGTGATGGACGCCGCCAACAAGCTGGGCACCTACATCCCGCACTTCTGCTATCACAAGAAATTGTCGATCGCTGCGAACTGCCGTATGTGCCTGGTCGAAGTGGAGAAGGCGCCCAAGCCTCTGCCAGCATGCGCCACGCCGGTATCGGCTGGCATGATTGTGAAGTCCAACTCCGACAAGGCCGTGCAGGCCCAGAAGTCGGTGATGGAATTCCTGCTGATTAACCACCCCCTGGATTGCCCGATCTGCGACCAGGGCGGCGAGTGCCAGCTGCAGGATCTGGCGGTCGGCTACGGCAAGCACGGCTCGCGCTACGAAGAAGAAAAGCGCGTGGTGCATCCGAAGGCCGGCAGCCCGCTGGTGGCCATGGAAGAAATGTCGCGCTGCATCCACTGCACCCGTTGCGTGCGCTTTGGCCAGGAAGTGGCCGGCGTGATGGAGCTGGGCATGCTGGGCCGCGGCGAGCACTCCGAGATCACCACCTTCGTGGGCGAAGCGGTCAACTCCGAGATGTCGGGCAATATGATCGACCTGTGCCCGGTCGGCGCGCTGACCTCGCGTCCATTCCGCTACAGCGCCCGTACCTGGGAACTGTCGCGCCGCAAATCCGTTTCCCCGCACGACTCGACCGGCGCCAACCTGATCGTTCAGGTCAAGCAGGGCCAGGTCAAGCGCGTGCTGCCGCTGGAAAACGACGCGGTCAACGAGTGCTGGATTTCCGACAAGGACCGCTACTCGTATGAAGCGCTGGACTCGTCCGAGCGCCTGCACAAGCCGATGCTGAAGCAGGGCGGCGAGTGGAAGGAAGTGGACTGGCAGGTAGCGCTGGAATACGTGGCGCACGGCCTGAAGAACATCAGGCACGAACACGGCGCCGACGCGCTGGCGGCGTACGCCACCGGCCACGCCACCGTGGAAGAGCTGGTGCTGCTGAAGAAGATGATGCACGGCGTGGGTTCCGAGAACATCGACTTCCGCCTGCGCCAGAGCGATTTCGCGCTGGACGGCCAGATCAAGCCATGGCTGGGCATGCCGATCTCCGCACTGAGCACGCTGAAGAGCGTGTTCGTGATCGGCTCCTTCCTGCGCAAGGACCACCCGCTGTTCGCGACCCGCATCCGCGCTGCCGTGAAGGCCGGCGCCAAGCTGTCCGTGCTGCACGGTTCGAACGACGAAAACCTGATCAGCACCGCCCACAAGATCATTGCTGCGCCGTCCGACTGGCTGGCCGCGCTGACCGGCGTGGTGGCTGCCGTGGCCAGGGCCAAGGGCGTGGCCGCACCGGCCGGCTTTGAAGGCGCTGCCGTTTCCGCCGAAGCGGAAGCCGTGGCGGCCGCACTGCTGGCAGGCGAGGCCGGCAAGGCGGTATTCCTGGGCAACGCTGCTGCCGCGCACCCGCAAGCGTCCGCGCTGCACGCTGCGGCGGAATGGATCGCCGCGCAGACCGGCGCCAAGCTGGGCTACCTGACCGAAGCGGCCAACACCGTTGGCGGCTACCTGGTGGGCGCTACCGCCAAGCACCCGGCGCCAGCCTTTTCCGTGCCGAAGAAAGCCTACGTGCTGCTGCACGCCGAGCCGGAACTGGATGCCGCCAACCCGCAGGCGGCCAGCGCCGCCCTGCAGGGCGCCGAGATGGTGGTGGTGATGTCGGCCTTCAAGCACGGCATGGACTACGCCGACGTGCTGCTGCCGGTGGCGCCGTTCGCTGAAACCTCGGGCACCTTCGTCAACGCCGAGGGCCGCGCGCAAAGCTTCAACGGCACCGTGAAACCGGCCGGCGAATCCCGTCCGGCCTGGAAGGTGCTGCGCGTGCTGGGCAACATCCTGGGCCTGGCCGGCTTCGATTACGACACTTCCGAAGCGATCCGCGACGAGCTGTTCGAAAAAGGCGTGACCGACCTGTCGGCACAGCTGAACAACAGCGCCGCCAGGACGCCGCTGGCGGCCGCCTTTGGCGCCGGCAGCCAGCTGGAACGCCTGGCCGACGTGCCGATCTACTTTGCCGATGCACTGGTGCGCCGTTCCGGCCCGCTGCTGGCAACCGCGGACGCGGCTGCGCCGCTGGCGCGCCTGTCGGCCGCCACCGCCGCGGCACTGGGCATCCAGTCCGGCGACAAGGTGCAGGTCACGCAGGGCTCCGGCTCGGCCATCCTGCAAGCCGCCATCGACGCCGCGCTGCCGGCCAACGTGGTGCGCGTGGCTGCCGCTCACGTATCGACCGCTGCGCTGGGCGATATGTTCGGTCCGATTACCGTAGCTAAAGCAGGGGAGGGCAAGTAATGGCTCTGCCAGAAATGATTGATTCGATTAAGGCCGCGGGTGAAGCGAACCTGGGCAGCACGTTCTGGACCTTCATCTGGACCATGATCAAGATCCTGTGCGTGACGCTGCCGCTGATGGGCCTGGTGGCCTACCTGACGCTGTGGGAGCGCAAGCTGCTGGGCTGGATCCAGATCCGTATCGGCCCGAACCGCGTCGGCCCGAACGGCCTGCTGCAGCCGATCGCCGATGCGATGAAGCTGCTGTTCAAGGAAATCGTGGTGCCGACCAAGTCGAACAAGTCGCTGTTCTTCATCGGTCCCGTGATGACCATCATGCCGGCCCTGGCCTGCTGGTCCGTGGTGCCGTTCGCGCCGGGCGCCGCCCTGGCCGACGTCAACGCCGGCCTGCTGCTGATCATGGCGGTCGCCTCGATGGAGGTGTACGGCATCATCATCGCCGGCTGGTCCGCCAACTCGAAGTACTCCTTCATGGGCGCCATGCGTGCATCGGCCCAGATGGTGTCCTACGAAATCGCCATGGGCTTCGCGCTGGTGATCGTGCTGATGGTGTCCGGTTCGCTGAACCTGTCGGAAATCGTCGCCGGCCAGCAGAAGGGCGTGATGCACGATATGGGCATCAGCTTCCTGTCCTGGAACTGGCTGCCGCTGCTGCCGGTGTTCGTGGTGTACCTGGTGTCCGGCCTGGCCGAATGCAACCGCCACCCGTTCGACGTGGTGGAAGGCGAGTCCGAGATCGTCGGCGGCCACATGGTCGAATACGGCGGCATGGCCTACGCCATGTTCTTCCTGGCGGAATACGCCAACATGATCCTGATCGGCCTGCTGGCTTCGGTCATGTTCCTGGGTGGCTGGTCCGCTCCGATCACCGCGCTGGATATCGGCGGCGTGTTCGGCGGCTTCTTCTGGCTGTTCATCAAGACCTTCTTCATCGTGTCCCTGTTCATCTGGACCCGCGGCACCTTCCCGCGCTACCGCTATGACCAGATCATGCGTTTGGGCTGGAAAGTGTTCATCCCGCTGACCCTGGTGTACCTGGTGTTCGTGGCGACCTGGATGCAGACCTCCTGGAATATTTGGAAGTAAGAGAGCGAATACAGAATGGACCGATTGAAAGATTTCTTCGGCAGCTTCATGCTGACCGAGTTGTTCAAGGGGATGGCGCTGACCGGCAAATACATGTTTGCCAAGAAGATCACCGTCCAGTTCCCGGAAGAGAAGACGCCGATTTCGCCGCGTTTCCGCGGCCTGCACGCGCTGCGCCGTTACCCCAACGGCGAAGAGCGCTGCATCGCCTGCAAACTGTGCGAAGCGGTATGCCCGGCCATGGCCATCACCATCGAGTCGGAGCAGCGTGACGACGGCACGCGCCGTACCACGCGCTACGACATCGACCTGACCAAGTGCATTTTCTGCGGGTTCTGCGAAGAGTCCTGCCCGGTGGACTCGATTGTCGAGACGCACGTACTGGAATACCACGGCGAGAAGCGCGGCGACCTGTACTACACCAAGGAAATGCTGCTGGCCGTGGGCGACCGCTACGAAGCGGAAATCGCCGCCAACCGCGCAGCCGATGCTGCTTACCGCTGATCGCCGAGGCTAATCAATGAACTTCACTACCGTATTGTTCTACGTGTTCGCGGCCATCCTGGTGCTGGCCTCGCTGCGCGTCATCACGGCCCGCAACCCGGTGCACGCTGCACTGTTCCTGGTGCTGGCCTTCTTCCAGGCGGCCGGCATCTGGATGCTGCTGAAAGCCGAATTCCTGTCCATCGTGCTGGTGCTGGTGTATGTCGGCGCGGTCATGGTCCTGTTCCTGTTTGTCGTGATGATGATCGATATCGACCTCGACAAGCTGCGCGCAGGGTTCTGGAACTATCTGCCGCTGGCGTCCATCATCGGCGGCGTGATCGTGCTGGAAATGGCTTCCGTGCTGTGGCGCTCCTTCGGCGTGGCTTCGGCCCAGGCGCCGGAAGCGGCCAACACCATCGGCCAGACCAAGGCCCTGGGCCTGGCGATCTACACCGAATACATCTACGCCTTCGAAATCGCAGCGGCCGTGCTGCTGGTGGCCATCATTGCCGCCGTGGCCCTGACCCTGCGCAAGCGCAAGGACACCAAGTACTTCGACCCGGCCGAAGCGGTCCGCGTCAAGCGTAACGACCGCCTGAAGATCGTGAAGATGGACGCCGTGGTCCACGCACCGGTCGAAGCGGCCACGAAGGAGGCACCATGACTTTATCGCTCGCACACTACCTGGTCCTGGGCGCGATCCTGTTCGCAATCTCGATCGTCGGTATTTTCCTGAACCGCAAGAACGTCATCGTGCTGCTGATGGCCATCGAACTGATGCTGCTGGCGGTGAACATGAACTTCATCGCGTTCTCGCATTACCTGGGCGACGCGGCCGGGCAGATCTTCGTCTTCTTCATCCTGACCGTGGCGGCCGCCGAATCGGCAATCGGCCTCGCGATCCTGGTGGTGCTGTTCCGTAACCTGGACACCATCAACGTGGAAGACCTGGATAGCCTCAAAGGCTGAGTTAATTCACCTCGAATAAATACATAAGGTAAATCATGACGGGGCAACTTAACCCAACCCTCCTTCTGGCCGTACCGCTGGCGCCGCTGGCCGGGTCCGCAATTGCGGGCCTGCTGGGCACCAAGTTTTTCGGCAATGTCGTCGGCCGCAAGGTGTCGCACAGCGCGACCATCCTGGGCGTGCTGATCGCTTTCCTGATCTCCTTCCAGACCCTGCTGCAGGTGATGGATGGCGCGACCTTCAACGGCGATATCTACCGCTGGATGACGGTGGCCGGCGTCAAGCTGGCCATCGGCTTCCAGATCGACGCGCTGACCGCGATGATGATGAACGTGGTGACGTTCGTCTCGCTGATGGTGCACATCTACACCATCGGCTACATGCAGGAAGACGAAGGCTATAACCGCTTCTTCTCCTACATCTCGCTGTTCACCTTCTCCATGCTGATGCTGGTGATGTCCAACAACTTCCTGCAGCTGTTCTTCGGCTGGGAAGCGGTGGGCCTGGTGTCGTATCTGCTGATCGGCTTCTGGTACACCCGGCCGACCGCCATCTTCGCCAACATGAAGGCCTTCCTGGTCAACCGCGTGGGCGACTTCGGCTTCATCCTGGGGATCGGCCTGCTGCTGGCCTACTCCGGCTCGATGGATTACCAGGAAGTGTTCGCCAAGCGCGAATTCCTGCAGACCCTGCACCTGCCGGGCACCGACTGGATGCTGCTGAGCGTGGCCTGTATCTGCCTGTTCATCGGCGCCATGGGTAAATCGGCCCAGTTCCCGCTGCACGTGTGGCTGCCGGACTCGATGGAAGGCCCGACCCCGATTTCGGCGCTGATCCACGCGGCGACCATGGTGACCGCCGGCATCTTCATGGTGACCCGCATGTCGCCGCTGTTCGAGCTGTCGGACACCGCGCTGTCCTTCATCATGGTGATCGGTTCGATTACCGCGCTGTTCATGGGCTTCCTGGGCATCATCCAGAACGACATCAAGCGCGTGGTGGCGTATTCCACCCTGTCGCAGCTGGGCTACATGACCGTGGCGCTGGGCGCTTCGGCCTACTCGGTGGCGGTGTTCCACCTGATGACCCACGCCTTCTTCAAGGCGCTGCTGTTCCTGGGCGCGGGCTCGGTCATCATCGGCATGCACCACGACCAGGACATCCGCAATATGGGCGGCCTGGCCAAGTACATGAAGATCACCTGGATCACCTCGCTGCTGGGTTCCCTGGCGCTGATCGGCACCCCGTTCTTTTCCGGCTTCTACTCCAAGGATTCGATTATCGAAGCCGTGATGCTGAGCCACCTGCCGGGCGCCGGCTTCGCCAAGTTCGCCGTCCTGTGCGGCGTGTTCGTGACCGCGTTCTACTCCTTCCGCATGTACTTCCTGGTCTTCCACGGCAAGGAACGCTTCGGCCAGGACCATGCGCACAGCCATGGCCACGACTCCGACGCGCACCACGAGGAAGAGGCGCACGACGCCCACGGCCATGACGACCATGGCCACGACGAACACCACCACGGCCTGGCCCCGGGCCAGAAGCCGCACGAGTCGCCATGGGTGGTGACCCTGCCGCTGGTGCTGCTGGCCATCCCGTCGGTCATCATCGGCTTCCTGACCATCGGCCCGATGCTGTACGGCGACTTCTTCAAGGGCGTGATCTTCATCGGCGAAAACCACCATGCGATGCATGAACTGGCCGAGGAATTCCACGGTCCGCTGGCCATGGCGATCCACTCGCTGACCACCTTGCCGCTGTGGCTGGCGATTGCCGGCGTCGCTGCCGCCTACTACTGCTACATGATCAACCCGCGCGTGCCGCAGGCGTTCTACAACGCGCTCAAGCCGATCCATACGCTGCTCGACAACAAGTACTACATGGACAAGTTCAACGAAGCCTTCTTTGCCCGCGGCGCACGCCTGCTGGGCGAGGGCCTGTGGAACGTCGGCGACCGTACCCTGATCGACGGCATGCTGGTGAACGGTTCGGCCAAGGTGGTGGGCTGGTTCTCCACGCTGACGCGCGTGCTGCAGACCGGCTACATCTACCACTACGCCTTCGTGATGATCATCGGTATCCTGGGCTTCCTGGTGTACTTCCTGCCGTTTTGGCACGCTTAACAGCTGACGCAAAAGAGATAAAAGATGCAGTCAACGATTAATAATCTACCTCCTTACCTCAGCCTGTCGATCTGGCTGCCGGTACTGTTTGGCGTGATCATCCTGGCCATCGGCCGCGATTCGCGCGCCGGCATGGTGCGCGTGCTTGCGCTGATCGGTTCCCTGGTCTCGCTGCTGGCGACCATCCCGCTGTTTACGATGTTCGACAAGAGCGCCCACGGCATGCAGTTCGTCGAGAAATCGGCCTGGATCGAGCGCTTCAACATCTTCTACTCGCTGGGCATTGACGGCCTGTCGATGTGGTTCATCCCGCTCACGGCCTTCATCACGGTGATCGTGGTGATCTCGGCCTGGGAAGTGATTACCGAGCGCGTGGCCCAGTACATGGGCGCCTTCCTGATCCTGTCGGGCCTGATGATCGGCGTGTTTGCCGCCATGGACGGCCTGCTGTTCTACTTCTTCTTCGAAGCGACCCTGATCCCGATGTACATCATCATCGGTGTCTTCGGCGGCCAGAACCGCATCTACGCCGCGTTCAAGTTCTTCCTGTACACCTTCTTCGGCTCGCTGCTGACCTTGGTGGCCCTGATTTACCTGTACAACAAGTCGGGCAGCTGGGACATCCTGGCCTGGCACAAGCTGCCGCTGTCGATGGCCGAGCAGGTCGCGATCTTCTTCGCCTTCTTCATGGCCTTTGCCGTGAAGGTGCCGATGTTCCCGGTCCACACCTGGCTGCCGGACGTGCACGTGGAAGCGCCGACCGGCGGTTCCGCCGTGCTGGCGGCGATCATGCTGAAACTGGGCGCCTACGGCTTCCTGCGTTTCTCGCTGCCGATCGTGCCTGACGCATCGCACTACCTGGCGCCGATGGTGATCGTGCTGTCGCTGATCGCCGTGATCTACGTCGGCCTGGTGGCCATGGTGCAGAAGGACATGAAGAAACTGGTAGCGTATTCGTCCATCGCGCACATGGGCTTCGTGACCCTGGGCTTCTTCATGTTCAACGACATGGCAGTGCAGGGCGGCATCATGCAGATGGTGTCGCACGGCTTCGTGTCCGGCGCCATGTTCCTGTGCATCGGCGTGCTGTACGACCGCGTGCACTCGCGCCAGATCGCCGACTACGGTGGCGTGGTAAACCGCATGCCGAAATTCGCGGCGCTGTTCATCCTGTTCTCGATGGCCAACTGCGGCCTGCCGGCCACCTCCGGCTTTGTCGGCGAGTTCATGGTCATCCTGGGCGCCGTGCAGTTCAACTTCGTGACCGGCATCCTGGCAGCCACCGCGCTGATCCTGGGCGCAGCGTACTCGCTGTGGATGGCCAAGCGCGTGATCTTCGGCGCCATCACCAACCACCACGTGGCGGAACTGACCGACATCAATGGCCGTGAATTCCTGATGCTGGGCATTCTGGCGATTGCGACCCTGTACATGGGCCTCTACCCGGCGCCATTTACCGATGTGATGCAAGTATCCGTGGCCGACCTGCTGGCGCATGTCGCACAGAGCAAGCTGGCTGTCGTCGCCCACTGATTGCATATAGGACCAAGTTTTCATGAATAACACTAACCTGATCCCGCTCTACGCAGAAGTCTTTCTGCTGGTCGCCGCCTCGGCGATCCTGCTGATCGATATGTTCCTGGACGAGAGCAAACGGGCGGTCACCTATGTCCTGTCGCTGCTGGCCCTGCTGGGTGCGGCGCTGTTCACCTTTGCCGACTTCAACGCCGGCAGCACGGTGTACGCCTTCAACAATATGTTCATCAGCGACCCGATGGGCAACCTGCTCAAGCTGTTCACCTACCTGGTGAGCGGCATGACGCTGATCTACTCGCGCCAGTATTCGCATGACCGCGGCATGCTGGGCGGCGCCCTGGGCGGCGAGTTCTACGTGCTGGCACTGTTCTCGGTGCTGGGCCAGATGGTGATGATCTCGGCCAACAGCTTCCTGTCCGTGTACCTCGGCCTGGAACTGATGTCGCTGGCGCTGTACGCGCTGATCGCGCTGCGCCGCGACCACGCCCGTTCCACCGAGGCGGCGATGAAGTATTTCGTGCTGGGTGCGCTGGCTTCCGGCTTCCTGCTGTACGGCATGTCCATGCTGTACGGCGCGACCGGCACGCTGGAAATCACCGAAGTGGCGAAGAAGATCGGCTCCGGCACCGTCAACCCGACCATCCTGGTGTTCGGCCTGGTGTTCGTGGTGGCCGGCCTGGCCTTCAAGCTGGGCGCGGTACCGTTCCATATGTGGGTGCCTGACGTATACCAGGGCGCACCGACCGGCGTGACCCTGCTGCTGGGCGGCGCACCGAAGCTGGCGACCTTTGCCATCTGCGTGCGCCTGCTGGTGGAAGGCCTGCTGCCGATGGCGATCGACTGGCAGCAGATGCTGATGATCCTGGCCGTGCTGTCGCTGGCCATCGGCAACCTGACCGCGATTGCGCAGTCCAACCTGAAGCGCATGCTGGCTTACTCCACCATCGCCCAGATGGGCTTCGTGCTGCTCGGCCTGATGGCCGGCGTGGTCGGCCAGTCGGCCGCCAACGCTGCCGCTGCCTACTCGGCCGCGATGTACTACTCGATCACCTACGTGCTGACCACCGTCGGCACCTTCGGCCTGATCATGGTACTGGCGCGCCAGGGCTTCGAAGCGGAAGAGCTGGAAGACTTCAAGGGCCTGTCCAGGCGCAACCCGGTGTACGCGCTGCTGATGACCGTGCTGATGTTCTCGCTGGCCGGCGTGCCGCCGATGATGGGCTTTGCCGCCAAGTTCGCCGTGCTGCAGTCGGTGCTGGCCACCGGCCAGATCTGGCTCACCGTGTACGCAGTGATGTTCTCGCTGGTGGGCGCGTTCTACTACATCCGCGTGGTGAAGACCATGTGGTTTGACGAGCCGGCCGACACCGCGCCGATCGCCGTGCACGGCGACAAGGCGCTGGTGCTGGGCCTGAACGGTCTGGCAGTGCTGGTGCTGGGCGTGGTTCCAGGCCCGCTGCTGAACGCCTGCATGACCGCCATCACCAAGACGCTGGCGTCGTAATAATGGACGTCACGGCATCCGCCTGGCTGGTCATCCTGCTTGCAGTGGTGACCGCCAACCTGCCTTTCGTGAACGAAAAGGTATTCGCCCTCATCCCGGTGTCCCGCAAGCTGTTCGTGGTGCGCCTGGGCGAGCTGGCGGTGTACTACCTGATTGTCGGCCTGATCGGCATGGTTCTCGAATCCCGCATCGGCACCGGTTTCCCGCAGACGTGGGAGTTCTACTGGATCGGCGCCTTCGTCTTCCTCGTCCTCGCATTCCCGGGCTTCGTGGTACGCTACCTGCGTAAACGCCACTAACCGAACACCGGGGTCTGACCCACGGGGTCAGACCCTGGGGTCAGACCCCGCGGGTCTGACCCCGGGTTTAGGTTTAAACATGGAGAAGCAGTGTGGACAAGCACCTGAAGGAAACCCGGATTGACGGGAAGCTCGCCTACGACGGCGGCTTCCTCAAGGTTCACCGCGACGAGGTGAAACTGCCCGACGGCAGCACCTCGGCCCGCGAATACATCAAACATCCCGGCGCCGTCGTGGTCCTGCCCGTGCTGGACAACGGCCACGTGCTGCTGGAACGCCAGTTCCGCTATCCCCTCGACCGCGTCTTCATCGAACTCCCCGCCGGCAAGATCGACCCGGGCGAGGACCCGCTGGCCTGCGCCGTCCGCGAGCTGGAAGAGGAAACCGGCTACACCGCCAACGACTGGCAGTTCGTCGGCACCATCCACAACGCCATCGCCTACTCGGACGAGCACCTGGACATCTACCTGGCGCGCGGCCTGAGCAAGGGCGAAGCAAAGCTGGACGAAGGCGAATTCATCGAGCTCATCAGCGCCAGCGTGGACGACATGCTGGACTGGGTCCGCACCGGCAGGATCAGCGACGTGAAAACCATCATCGGCGCCTTCTGGCTGGACAAGCTGCGCAGCGGAAGCTGGAAACTGGACTGAGCTCATGGGCGCCTGGCGCAGCCTGATCCCGGCCGCACTGCTGCTTGCGGCAGGCGGCGCCCAGGCCGCCGCCGCGCGCACGCCATTCCAGATCCGCTGCGAAGACACCATCTCCAAGACCGTCTCCGTGCTGTCGGCGCGCCAGAACGGCTACTCCGTCAACACCCAGCTTTCCTACAAGGCGCTGACGCGCATGAAGGGCGGCGCCATGCCCGCCAACGGCTACGTGCTGGGCCTGACGCGTACCGAATCGCGGGTGCAGATCGGCCTCGATGGTCCCTTGCTGCAGGACCCGGTCAGCCGCTACGAATGCGTGGCGCCGCAGATCAAGGTGGAGCTGACCTATGCGCCGGTGCGCATCTATGTCGGCAACGAGTTCCCGCCCGGGACCTGCGGCTACGAGGTGATCCTGGCGCACGAGATGCGGCATATGCAGACCTATATGGACCATCTGCCGAAAGTGGAAAAGCTGGTGCGCGCGGCGCTGGCGAAGCGCTTCGAGGCCAAGCCGCTGTATGCCCCGTCCGGCACGGCGCGCTCGGCGCTGGCGCACGAGATCGACACCGGCTGGATGCCCTTCATCAAGAACGAGATGGGCAAGGTGGAACTGCAGCAGAACGCCATCGACTCGCCGGCCGAATACGCGCGCCTGAGCAAGGCCTGCAACGGCGAGATACAGAGCATATTGAAGAAAACGCTCCGCCCCGGCGGACGCAATTAGGCAAGCATGAACGACAACAAGAAGCCGCGCTACGTGGCCCTGATTCCCGCCGCCGGCGTCGGCGCGCGGATGGCTGCGGCCAGCCCGAAACAATACCTGCCGCTGCTGGGCAAGCCCATGCTGCAGCACGCGGCCGAAGCCTTTGCCGCCAGTCCGCTGGTGGCGCACACCTATGTGGTGGTCAGCGCCGGCGACGGCTACATCGATGCGCTGGCCCTGCCGCCGCGCGTGACGGTGCTGCGCTGCGGCGGCGCCACGCGCATGGACTCGATCCTGAACGGCCTGCGCGTATTGCACGGCGAGCTGGCCGATGCCGACATGGTGCTGGTGCACGACGCGGCGCGGCCCGGCCTGACGCCGGCGCTGATCCGCAGGCTGATCGAGGAAGTGGACGGCAATCCGGCCGGCGGCCTGCTGGCGCTGCCGGTGGTCGATACCGTCAAGAGCACGCGCGGCGGCAGCACGCAGACCACGCCGCGCGACGGCCTGTGGCTGGCGCAGACGCCGCAGATGTTCAGCTACGCGCTGCTGCTGCGCGCACTGGGCGCGGCGCCCGATCCGCTGGCCATTACCGACGACGCCAGCGCCGTCGAAATGCTGGGCTTCTCGCCGCAGCTGGTGGAAGGCCATCCGCGCAACCTGAAGGTCACGCTGCCCTCCGACATCCGCATCGCTGAAATGTATTTGAACGACAATTCGAAGGAACAAGAATGAGCGCACTCCCATTCCGCATCGGCCAGGGATACGACAGCCACCGCCTGGCTGAAGGCCGCAAGCTGATCCTGGGCGGCGTCGAGATCGCGCACGAACGCGGCCTGCTGGGCCACTCCGATGCCGACGCGCTGCTGCACGCCATCACCGACGCCATCCTCGGCGCGGCAGCCCTGGGCGACATCGGCCGCCACTTCCCCGACACCGCCGAGGAATTCCGCGGCGCCGACTCGCGCATGCTGCTGCGCGAAGCGGCCAGGCGCGTGCGCGCCACCGGCTACGACATCGGCAACATCGACTGCACCATCATCGCCCAGCGGCCGAAGATGGCGCCGCACATCGCCTCCATGGCGGCAAATATCGCGGCCGACCTGGGCGTCCCCGTCGGCCACGTGAACGTCAAGGCCAAGACCAACGAAAAGCTCGGCTACCTGGGACGCGAGGAAGGCATCAATGCCGAAGCGGTGGCCCTGCTGGTGCTTGCCGCTCAGTGATACCATCGGGCCATGCGCGATATCTATGCTTACCGCGATGTAGCGGTCGAATCCTTTGTTGACCATGACGGGCAGGTGCGCGTGCGCCCGCTGAACGGACAGGCCTACAGCCCGGAGCTGCGGGTGCAGTGTGCGCGCAGCCTGCGCGCCGACTATCCGGTCGGCACCCGGTTTCTGGTCTCGGCCAAGCTGACCGACCGCATGGGCGGCGAGCCTTATCTCTACGTGTATCACGGCGATCCGTTCAAGGTGCTGAGCGCGCCGCAGACCGACACCTTCCTGAACGACCGCCGCCGCATTCGCATCTGAACAGGAGCCAGCCCCATGCGCCACTTTCTTGCTGTTGCCGCCTTGCTTGCCACCTCTGCCGTTGCGGCAGCGCCGCGGCCGGAGGATGAACTGCCGGCGGCGGCGGACCTGATCGCGCTGGCGTTCCCGAAGTGGAGCGACGATACGGACGGGCGCCTGCAAAGCATCGCGCCGGCCAGGGCTGCCGCCGGCGGCAGGGCAAAATCCGCGGCCAGGTCCCCGTCGCAGGCTGCTTCCAGGGTGCAGCAGGCGATCGTGACGCCGGCCTTCGTGCTGCGCGCCGCGCCGGGCCGCTACGTGCTGCTGGCAACCCTGCAGGCCGCAGGCGATGACGGCGCGCCCGAGCTGTCCCAGTCCACGCCCGCCGGCCTGGCCGCCTACACCTTCACCACCAGCGCCAGCGGCTGGAAGCTGCTGAAGCGGCAGGAACCCTTCGACCGCAAGGGCTACGAAGGCGAGGTGCGCATCGAACCGGTGCGCCTGTCGGACAGCGTGCAGGGCGTGGTGGCCGAATACGGCAGCTGCTGGCAAGGCAAATGCGGGCGCTGGATTTCGGTCTATGCAGTGAGCAGGGATGGCGTGCAGCCGGCCGCCATGGCCGATGTGCCGCTGGCGGCCGACAACAGCGCGCGTCCCGAATGTGCCCAGGCGCGCCGTCCCGAAGAGGCAAAAGGCTGCTTCCGCGTCGAGGGGCGCTGGCATGTCGAACCATCAGCCCTTGCGCCGGGCGCATTCGTGATCGACTTCGGCGGCGAGCCGCTGAAACAGGGCTTGCGCTACCAGTGGCGCGGCGCCAGATACGAAGCGGGCGGCGCCAGCCCGGTGCCGAAAATCGAGTAAGGAGACGGCCGTGATCAGGATCCGCGAAATCGATCATGTGGTGCTGCGCGTGGTGGACGCGAACAGCATGATTGCCTTCTACACCGAAGTCCTCGGCTGCAGCATCGAGCGGCGGCAGGACGAGATCGGCCTGATCCAGCTGCGCGCCGGCAGCGCGCTGGTGGACCTGGTGCCGGTGGACCAGAAACTGGGCCGCATGGGCGGCGCGCCGCCCGGCCAGGAAGGGCGCAACGTGGATCACATCTGCTTCCGCGTCGAACCCTTCGTGGCGGATGATATCTTCGCTCACCTGCAGCAGCATGCGGTGCAACACGGTCCGCTGGAATCGCGCTACGGCGCGGAAGGCGAGGGGCCGTCGATTTACATCAACGACCCCGAAGGCAATACGGTGGAACTGAAAGGCCCGCCGGCGCGCTGAGGACCAGCCGCGCGGCGGCTCAGTCGTTGTCGTCGTCGTCCCCGTCCTTGACGGAGGTCTTGCGCGCCGCATCCGCCTGGGCTTTCAGCCTGGCGGCGTCGCCCATGAATTCGTCCACGCTGTGATCGGGACTCTGGCGCAGCGAGGGCGGCAGCAGCAGCGACATATACAGCTCGTCCGACAGACGGCCCGTGGTCTGCAGATTGCTCATCAGGACCACGCCCGAGCCCAGCGCCATCATGACCGCAATCGTGCGCAGGAAGGCGCGCCGGCGGTGCGGACGGATGGTTCCGACGTGGAAGTAGATCATCACGCACAGGATCAGGATCGACACGTGATTGCCGAAGCGCGTGAACACTTCCGCCGACCACGCATAGGCCAGCACGCTGCTGATGGCGGTCCACGCACCGAGCGCAATCAGGCCGCAGCCGAGGATGAACAGGTGGCGTCCCAGCCGTGCATGGCCGCCGAACAGGCGGTTGGCCAGCGCCCATACGCCGCTCCACACCAGGCCGGCCCCCAGGCCGCCGGCAATGCTCAGCAAATACTGCACCGGCTGGAAATTGCCGGCGTCCGACAGGGCTTCCGCCACGCCTGCAAACAGCGCAATCAGCGCCATGCCGGCCAGCGCCGGAACGCCGCCTTCCCACGCATGCATGGTGGTGTCGGCCACTTCCGCTTCGACCGGGAAGCCGGCATCGCGGATACGCAGCCGGGTATGCCCGAGCCGCACCACGGTCGTGCCGTCGATGGCGGCCGAGCGCTGTTTCCTGCCCTGGATGACGATGCCGTTCTGCGAGCCGAGGTCGCGGATGGCCAGGCCGCCGTCCTCGCCCAGCTCCACCACCGCATGCTGGGCGGCAGTGTGCGCATCGTCCAGGATGAAGTCGTTGCCGTAGCCGCGCCCCAGCGTGATCGGCAGGTCGGCCACGCGGTGGCGGTGCAGCACATCGCCGTTGCGGGCCAGGGTTTCGATGAAGTACGGCGGCTTCATTTCTTGCCTCCGCGCGCCACCGATTTCAGGAAGGCGCGCGAGGCACGCAAGCCGTTTTCGTAGGACACGCCGCGCGCATCCATCCGGCTCTGCAGGTTCATCAGGCTATCGTCGGTGCTGCCGATCAGCAGCGAGAAATCGTACAGGCCCTCGAACTTGCGGTAAGCCTTGACGCACATCACGGCGCGCATCGGCAGGGTATCGTTCCTGACGAATTCTTCGGTGCAGGTGGGCGGCGTCAGCTGGCTGTCCTTGAAGCTGCCGAAGCTCTCGTTCTTGAACGAGGCCGAGGACAGGCGTGCAAAGCGGATCGCATCCAGGCGCGTGCTGCGCATGTACTGGTGCTGGATCGCCACGGAGCCGGTCAGCAGCGAACCGGAAACGAAGATGGAGGACTCCATCGAGCAGTTGGTCACATCGACCGCGAACGGCTTGTCGGCCTTCACGGCGGACTGGCCCCAGCAGCGCATCTGTTCCGATTCGCGCACCGGCACCTCATACGGCCCCATCGCCTTCATGGTCATCGGCGTGGCCAGCAGCTGGTCGATCATGGCCTTCTGGTGCGCCAGCAGCTGCTGCGCCACCACGGCCGTGAAGTCCTTGGGCGGCCTGGCGTCCGGCGTCACGCGCTGCAGCAGTTCCGAGGCATAGCGCGCCGGCACCAGGAAGCTCACCAGCTCACCGTCCAGGCGCTTGGAGACGTTCACGCCCGCCACCTCGCCATTCGCCGTCACGCTCGGCCCGCCGCTCATGCCCGCATTGATGGGACCGGTGAACAGCAGCTGGTCGTAGAAGCTGCGTGCGATCACGCCGTTATAGGCGCCTTCGGAAATGGCAAAGCCCAGATCGAGCGGATTGCCCAGCGAGTACAGGTACTGGCCCTGGGTCAGCGGCACCGGTTTTTCCGGCACGCTGAACACCCCGGTGCCGTAGCGGTTCACGCGCACCACCGCCAGGTCGTGCAGCACATCCACCGCCAGCAGTTCGATATTGCCGCGCTGGCCCGCGGTATCGACCCACTCGCCGGTATACGTTTCCGGATCGAGGGCGAACTGCGACACCACGTGGTAGTTGGTCAGCACCAGGTTCGAGGTGCCGACCAGGAAGCCGGAGCCGACCGAGGACTGGGTGCGGCTGCTTTTCAGCAGCGAGCGTACCTGCAGCAGATCGGCCTTGGCGCGCGAATACAGCTTCTGCGCCGCGCTGGACGGCGTCGGCAGCGGCGCGGCATCGTCGCCGCCTTGCTGGCGCGGCTGCTGCAACTGCGGGGGGAGCTGCTGCGGCAGTGGCTGCGGCAACTGCGGCTGCTGCTGGCCCGGAAGGGGCGACGGAGCGGCCAGTGCGCTGGCCCCGCTCCACGTTAAAGTCAGTGCTAAAGCCAGCTTGGAGAAATTCATGCGTTCAGAGTTCGCCGTCTTCTGCTGCAGGTGGGGTGATCGGGGTCATCATATGCCCCAGTTTAAGCGCCTTGGTATCCAGGTAGCGCTGATTGAAGGTGTTGCGGTTGACCAGCAGCGGCACGCGCTCCGCCACATCCACGCCCAGGTTGCCCATGGCCGCGATCTTGCGCGGATTGTTGGTCATCAGGCGCAGGCTCTTCACGCCGAACTGCTTCAGCATCGGTTCCACCAGCGCGTAGTTGCGCTGGTCCGGCTTGAAGCCCAGTTGTTCGTTGGCCTGCACGGTATCCAGGCCTGCTTCCTGCAGGCGGTAGGCGCGCATCTTGTTGATCAGGCCAATGCCGCGGCCTTCCTGGCGCAGGTACAGCAGCACGCCGCGGCCTTCGTCGGCAATGCGTTTCAGCGCGCCTTCCAGCTGGGCGCCGCAGTCGCAGCGCTGCGAGAACAGCACGTCGCCGGTCAGGCATTCGGAGTGGACGCGGGCCAGCACCGGTTCGCCGTTGCCGATATCGCCCAGGACCATGGCCAGGTGTTCCTTGCCCGTTGCGTGCTCGACGAAGGCGTGCAATGTGAACTGCGCCCACGGCGTCGGCAGGGCACAGGAAGTCACATAGTCCACTTCTTCTTTTTCTACGGCGGGCAGCATGGGGAATCTTTCCAAAACAAATAAAGGGCGCACCAGTCTTTACAGAGTGGCACGCCCTGCAATCATAGCAGCTATTAAGCGGGCAGGTCGAAGACCAGCACTTCGGCCTGTTTCGCTTCTTTCAACGTTATGAGGCTTTCAGCGGTGATTTTCAAGGCATCTCCGCCTTTCAGTTCGGTGCCGTTCACGCTGACCGCACCGCGCACCACGTGCACATAGCCCTGGCGGCCCGCATCCAGCTGGTGTTCCAGGTCGGCCGAACCATCCAGGATGGAGGCGTACAGCGCGGCATTCTGGTGGATCAGCACCGAGCCTTCGCGGCCGTCGCTGGAGGCGATCAGGCGCAGGACATTGGTTTTGCTCTCCGGCGTGAAGTGCTTTTCCTGGTAGCTGGGGGTGATGCCGACGCGGTCCGGCTGGATCCAGATCTGCAGGAAGTGCACGCCCTCGCTGTGCGAGTGATTGAACTCGCTGTGGCGCACGCCGGTGCCTGCGCTCATGACCTGCACGTCACCGTAGTGCAGCACCGAGCCGTTGCCCATGCTGTCCTTGTGCTCCAGGGCGCCGCTCAATACGTAGGAAATGATTTCCATGTCGCGGTGGCCGTGGGTGCCGAAGCCCTGGGCCGGATTCACCTTGTCTTCGTTGATGACCAGCAGCGGACCGAAGCCGACGTGCTTTTCGTCGTAATAGTGACCGAACGAGAAGCTATGACGGGAATCCAGCCAGCCGAAGTTGGCGACACCACGTTCTTCACTTTTGCGTACTTGCAACATAATCAGCTCCTTGTGCGATAATTTCGAATGTTTTTGCAAACCGTGCTTCGCAGTATAAGGACGTTCATCAGCGTTGAAAAACGGATAATTTGCTGTCCTACCATCGAAATTTTCGAATATGCTCAGACTTAGCCTTGACGCCCTTGAAATCATGGATGCGATCGACCGCCGCGGCTCGTTTTCCGCCGCCGGCAAGGAAATGCACCGTGTCCCTTCGACCATTTCCTATACCGTTGCCAAGCTGGAGGACGAGCTGGGCGTACAGCTGTTCGAGCGCGTCGGCCCGCGCGCCTCGCTGACCGATGCCGGACGCGAATTGCTGAAGGAGGGGCGCTACCTGCTGAAGGCGGCGCAGGACCTGGAGCACCGCGTGCGCCGCGTGGCCTCGGGCTGGGAGACGGAACTGAACGTCGGCATCGATTCGATGTTTACCGCCGCCGTGCTGCGCGAAGACGTGCATGCCTTTTACAAGGTGGCGCAGCAGACCCGCCTGCACGTGGTGCAGGAAGCCCTGTCCGGCAGCTGGGAAGCGCTGATGGACCGCCGCGTGGACCTGATCATCGGCGCGCCGGGCGACGGTCCGGCCGGCGGCGGCTACATCTCGCAGCCGATCGGCAGCCTGAAATGGATGTTCTGCGTGGCGCCCAACCATCCGCTGGCGCAGGTGGCCGGGCCGCTCGGGCGCGAACAGCTGCAGCACCACCGCGCGGTGGTGATGGCCGACTCGGCGCGCCACACGGCGCCGCGCACCGTCGGTGTGCTGATGGGGCAGGACAGCCTGACCGTGCCGACCATGCAGGCCAAGTTCGATTACCAGATCGGCGGCCTGGGTTTCGGCTTCCTGCCCGAGCAGTGTGCGCGCGCCGCGATCCTGGCTGGACTGTTGGTCGAAAAGGACGTGGCAGAACCCAAGCCCGACGAAACCTTCTACCTGGCCTGGCGCAGCGGCGAAACGGGCGCGGCGCTTGACTGGTGGTTACAGCGCATCCAGCAGCCGGGCCTGTTCGCGCGCATGTGCCTGCATTTGCCGGGCATTGCTTTTAATCAAGGGCCTGTTGCCTGAGCGCGTATTCGATGGGGAAGTGTTGACGAGTGCCAACTGTTTCGGAGTACCATAGAGTAATGAACGCACCCCATGCCGCATTTCCCGTCTTCCTGAATGTGCTGGCTGATCGCCAGGCCAGGCCGGCCGCGCTGGCCCTCTCCAGCGCTGTCCAGGACGGCGCGCAGGCCGGTCTGGCGGGCGTGCTGGAACAGCTGGCGCAGCAGCTGCCATGCTTCTACCGCGGCAACGATGCCGCGCTGGCCGCTGCCGGCTGGCAGGCGCTAGATGAACGGGAAGTGCTGCACACCGATCTGCCGCTGGGCGATCTGGCGCCGCAGGTGCGCTGGATCGACGGCAACTGGCCGCTGCAGCCGCCGGCCCATCCGGGCGGCGCACAGGCTGCCTCGCGCGCGCGGGCGCTGCAGCTGGTGCAGCTGGTCGGCAACGATGCGGAAAACCACGAGATCGAAAGCGTGCTGCGCAACGATCCCACGCTGTCCTACCACCTGCTCAAGCTGGTCAATTCGCTGGGCATGGGCACGGGACGCAAGATCACCAGCTTCAACCAGGCCATCCTGATCCTGGGCCGCACGCAGTTGCGGCGCTGGCTGAACCTGATGCTGTTTGCGGCGCGCGAGGCGGATGTGCGTTCGCCGATGCTGCTGGCGCGCGTGTCGGTGCGGGCGCGCATGCTGGAATTGCTGGCGCGCGAAACGGGGCAGGGCAAGGCGGCGCAGGAGCAGGCCTTCATGGCCGGCATGTTCTCGCTGCTGGGCGTGCTGTTCGGCATGCCGCTGGAAGAATTGCTGAAGCCCCTGAACATCGGCGACGCGGCGCAGCAAGCCTTGCTGCAGCGGGCCGGAGAGCTGGGCCAGCTGCTGTCGCTGGTGGAAGAAGCCGAGCGCGGCGACTTCGGCGCCGTGGCGCGCCACCTGGAAGCGCTGCAGCTGGCGGCCGGCGAATTCAACGCGATCGTGGCCGAAGCCACGCTGTGGATGCTGGACCTGACCTCCGAGGCGCCCAAGCATGGCTGACGACGCCATCTCCCGCTGCCAGTCCCTGGCCGCGCTGGCGCGCAGCCAGCAGGGCGGGGAACTGGCGTCCACGCTGGCCGCGCTGGATGCGCAACTGGCGCTGCTGCGCATCGAGTATCCGCTCACGCCGCCGGCGCCCGAGCTGGAGCTGGACCTGGCCGGCTACCTGACCGGCTGGAACGCCGGCGCCGCCTTCATGTTCGGCTACACGGCGCAGGAAGCGCTGGGCCAGCACATCCTCTTCCTGTACACCGACGACGACGAGGGCGGGAATATCGCGGAGCTGGTGCTGGAGGCGGACAACGCCGTCACCGAGGTGCGCCGCCGCAAGAAGTCCGGCGAAGTGATCTGGGTGCGCGCCGCCATCTCGCTGACGCACAACGAAGCGGGCAGCCCGGTCGGCATGCGCGTCAAGCTGGCGCCGGTCAACGAAGGCTTGTCGGCGGCCGAGAAGAACAGCCTGCACGCGCGCATCATCGAGGACAGCGACCAGGGCGTGCTGATCACCGATGCGCACGAGCGCATCGTTTCCATCAACGGCGCCTTTACCCGCATCACCGGCTACAGCCCGGTCGAAGCCATCGGCAAGACGCCGGACCTGCTGCGCTCCGGCGTGCACGACGCCGAGTTCCGCGCCAAGGTGCGTTCCGCGATGAAGGGCGCCGGTCCCTGGCGCGGCGAAATCATCGGCAAGCGCAAGAACGGCGAGCTGTTCCCGCAGTCGGTCACCATCAGCGCCGTGCGCGACGAGGAGGGCAATATCAGCCACACCTTCTCGCTGTTCTCGGACATCAGCGTGCACAAGGATGCGGAAGCGCGCATGCAGCGCATGGTCAATTACGACAGCCTGACCGGCCTGCCGAACCTGGGCCTGCTGACGCAGCTGATCGAGCAGGCGATGACGGAAGCGCGCCGCACCAACGAGCACGGCGCCTTGCTGGTGATTGAGTTGAGCCGCCTGGGCGCCATCAGCGATACGCTGGGCTACGAGACGGGCAATGCGCTGCTGGTGGAAATCGGCCGCATCTTCCGCGAGGTGCTGCGCGAGGAGGATATCCTGGCGCGCCTCGACGGCGGCAAGTTCGCGGCGGCCCTGCCGCGCATCGAGAAGCGCGAGCATGCGGCCATCGTGGCGCAGAAGCTGACGGCGGCGCTGGCCGCGCCGATTGCCGTCGGACCGCACCAGCTGCAGGTCAACGCGCATATCGGCATTGCCGTGTGGCCGGAAGATGCGCAGGATGCGCAAGGCCTGGTGCGCGGCGCCGAAACGGCCATGACGCGCGCGTCGCAATCGCCCGATCCGTCCATGCTGTTCTACAGCGAAGAGATGAACCAGCGCGCCAAGGAGCACCTGCGCATCGAAAGCGAATTGCGCCTGGCGCTGGCGAACCAGGAGCTGCTGCTGTACTACCAGCCGAAAGTCAGCCTGCGCAGCGGGCGCATCGTGGGCGCGGAAGCGCTGCTGCGCTGGCGCCACCCGGTGCGCGGGCTGGTGTCGCCGGGCGTGTTCATTCCGGTGGCCGAAGAGACTGGCCTGATCCTGGAGCTGGGCAACTGGGTGCTGGATGAGGCCTGCCGCCAGATCCGCGCCTGGCGCGACACCAACCTGCTGATGCCGCCGGTGGCAGTAAACCTGTCGGCGCGCCAGTTCGACGATGGCCTGCCGGGCCGCGTGGCGGAAGCCATGCACCGCCACGGCGTGCAGGCCGAGCAGATCATGCTGGAGATTACCGAAAGCCTGCTGGTGCGCGGCGCGGACAAGGTGGTCGCGATCATGAACCAGCTGGTGGCGATGGGCGTGTCGCTGGCGCTGGACGATTTCGGCACCGGCTATTCCAGCCTGGCCTACCTGAAGAAATTCCCCATCAGCACGCTGAAGATCGACCGCGCTTTCGTGATCGGCCTGCCGTACGAAGAGAACGACTGCGCCATTGCGCGCGCGATCGTCACCATGGCGCAGCAGCTGCGCCAGGAAATCGTGGCGGAAGGCGTGGAGACGGCCGAACAGATGGCCTTCCTGCGCGACCTCGGCTGCGACCAGCTGCAGGGCTACCTGTTCAGCCAGCCGGTGCCGGCCGCCGATTTCGAGCGCATGCTGCGCGAGGGCAAACGCCTGGCCTTCGGCAGCCGCCAGGCGACGCTGGCTCTATAAAATCTCTCATGGCTGGCTCTTTCATGGAGCCAGTGCAGGGTCCAGAATGTTCCCATCTTTGCAAGAAGGGGGAGCATCATGCTGGACCTGTACTACGCACCCACGCCAAACGGACAAAAGCTGCTGATGTACCTGGAGGAGGCGGGCCTGGCGCATCGCCGCATCCTGGTCGCGCTCAGCAAGGGCGAGCAGTTCCGGCCCGAATTCCTGCGCATCGCGCCGAATAACAAGATCCCGGCCCTGGTCGATAATGCGCCGGCCGACGGCGGCGCGCCGCTGCCTGTTTTCGAATCCGGCGCCATGCTGCTGTATCTGGCGGAGAAGACCGGCTTCGGTCTGCCGTGCGCGCCGCGGGCGCGTGCGGAAGCGCTGCAGTGGCTGTTCTGGCAGATGGGCGGGCTGGGGCCGATGGCAGGGCAGGCCGGCTACTTCCGCGTCTATGCGGGCGAGCAGGTGCCGTTTGCGATCGAGCGCTATACCAGGGAGGTGGCGCGGCTGTACGGTGTGCTCGACCGCCAGCTGGCGGGGCGGGCGTTTATTGCGGGCGATGCCTACAGCATTGCCGATATCGCCTGCTATCCGTGGATCGTGCCGCATGCGGGACATGGACAGGTGCTGTCGGCTTATCCGCACCTTGAGCGCTGGTTCCATGCGGTGCGGCTGCGGCCTGCTACCGTGCGCGCCTATGATGGCGTGGCGGATGTGTATGCGCAGCGCGGCGCGGCGGTCGCCACCGCTGCAGCCGCTGCCGCGCTGGCCGAGGTGCTGCCATGAACCCCGCCGTATCGCCCGGCGACGCGCTGCGCCTGCTCTTGGTGGCCGCCATCTGGGGCGCCTCCTACCTGTTCATCCGCGTCGGCTCGCCCGAATTCGGCGTGGCGGCCATGGCCGGCGTGCGCGCCGTGGCGGCCGCGCTGCTGATGCTGCCCCTGCTGCTGTGGCGCGGCCTGTGGCAGGACCTGTGCCGCCACTGGAAGCCGATCGCCCTGGTCGGCCTGACCAACGCCGCGCTGCCTTTCCTGCTCTTCAATTTCGCCGCGCTCACGCTGCCGGCCGGCCTGTCGTCCATCCTGAGCGCCACCACGCCGCTGTTCGCAGCCCTGATCGGCGCCATCTGGCTCGGCGAACAGCTGACCGTGCCGCGTATGGCCGGGCTGTGCATCGGCTTTGGCGGCGTGCTGCTGCTGGTCGGCGGCAAGCTGCACCTGAATGCTGCGGAGATGGCATCGACCCTGATCGCCGCACTGGCCTGCCTGTGCGCGACGCTGCTGTACGGCGTGTCCGGCAATTTCAGCAAGCGCTATCTGTCGCAGGTGCCGCCGCTGGCGATTGCCGCCGGCAGCCAGCTCAGTGCGGCCGTACTGCTGATCGTGCCCGCCGTGCTGCTGTGGCCAGCGCGGGCGCCGTCGGCGAAGGCATGGGCCGCGGTGCTGCTGCTGGCGGCACTGTGCACCACCTTTGCCTACGTGCTGTTCTTTGGATCGATTGCGAAACTGGGCGCCAGCCGCGCCATGAGCGCGCTGTTCCTGATTCCCGCATTCGGCGTGCTGTGGGGGACGCTGTTCCTGCACGAGCCGTTCACCTGGCAGATGGCCGGCAGCTGCGCGGTGATCCTGCTTGGCTCCGCGCTCACCACAATGACAAGCCGCCCTGGGAGGGCGGCCTGCGGTGCTCACTTCAGCTGTGAGCTGATGCGCCTGGGCGCATCGATGGCGAAGCGTGGCTAGCGCTTAGCGCTTGTCATCGTTCTTGTGGCTTTGACGGCCGGCCTCGGCGTGCTGCTCAGGCGTGCCGCCGCGGGTGCCGCCGCCCGATCCGCCCTGGTTGCCGCCCTGGCTGCCCTGATTACCCTGGTTGCCGCCACCGCCGCTTTGACGGTTGCCCGAGCCGCCGCTCGATGATTGGCGGTTGCCGTCATTCTTATGGCTCATGCTGCCTGCCTTGCGGGCTTCCTCGGAAGTAAACTCGTGTGCGTTGCCCGATGCATGGGCGGCGCGGCCGCCCTCGCTGGCGATTTCCCGCTGCTTTTGCGGGTCCATGGAAGCGAAACCGCGATTGCTGGTGTCGCCGCTTTGTTTGTTGCCGCCGCCCTGATTCGATGATGCCATGATTCTCTCCTTAGATAGTCGATAAACATTGCATTCCTTCGTCGGTTGCTGTCACTAACCTTCGAAAGAGGGCTTCATCTTAGGCGGAGTGGAGTGGGCCTTTAATAAGAACACGCGACAGGGATCTGTAGGACAATGGCTCACTGAAAAGTAACACGGCAGGAGGCCGCGATGACTGATCTGCAGCGTTTCGTGGCAGCGCAGGAAGCGGTGTATGCCGATGTGCTGGACCAGCTGCAAGCAGGACGCAAGCGCAGCCACTGGATGTGGTTCGTGTTCCCGCAGATTGCCGGACTTGGCGCCAGCGCGATGTCGCGGCACTACGCGATTGCCGGGATGGCCGAGGCGCGCGCCTACCTGCAGCATCCGCTGCTCGGCGCCCGCCTGCGCGAATGCTGCGCGCTGGTGCTGGCGGCCGATGGCACCAGCGCGCACGCTGTCTTCGGTTCGCCGGACGACATGAAGCTGCATTCCTCGCTGACCCTGTTCGACCAGGCTGCCCTGGCGGCCGGCAGCGGCGAACGGCTGTTTGCCGCCTGCCTGGATAAATACTTCGGCGGCCAGCCGGACCAGTCCACGCTGGACAGGCTCTGAACCCCGCGCTACATTGGCGGCATTCATTCATTGCCAGGAGCCCGCATGAGCCGCAAGGTACTCGACGCTGTACACATCCATCCCGCCATCCACACGCATATCGTCAACTACCAGGCGGACATCATTGCGGAGGTCCAGTCGGCGATCGCGCAAAACCGGGTGGTGCTGGTCGGCATGCGCCAGAACCCGTTCCCGCGCAAGGCGCGCAAGCTGCTCGACAGCCGCGGCATTGCCTATGCCTATCTCGAATACGGCAGCTACTTCAGCGAATGGCGGCGCCGCCTGGCGCTGAAGATGTGGACTGGCTGGGAGACCTTCCCGATGATCTTTGTTAACGGTGTGCTGATCGGCGGCGCGAAAGACCTGGAGCGCCTGATGGCCAATGGCGAACTGGCGGGCATGCTGGGCATGCAGCTGCCGGGATGAGCATGGAAGCGCTGCCGCTGCGCCTGTCGCCCGGCGACGATTTGCGCGCCTGCGTCGAAGCGGCGCTGCAGGGACGGGCGCAAGCCGCCTTCCTGCTGCAGGGCATCGGCAGCCTGAGCGTGGCGCGGCTGCGCTACGCCGGCCTGCCGCAGCCGGCGGAACTGCGCGGCGACCTGGAAATCCTGACGCTGGCGGGATCGGTGGCGCCGGACGGCGCGCACCTGCACATGTCCGTGTCGGACGCGCAAGGCCGCGTGTACGGCGGCCATGTGGCGGCGGGCTGCATCGTGCGCACCACCGCCGAGCTGCTGCTGGCGCTGCTGCCCGCACACGCATTCGCACGCGAGCATGACCCGGCCACCGGCTTCAGTGAACTGGCAGTGCGCTCTTCACGTGGTAGCGGCCAATGATGGCCAGCATGAAGGCGGCCACCAGCAGGCCGAACAGGATGATGGTGGCGTTCAGGCCCACGTCCATCTTCAGCATGGCCGCGTAAAGCAGCAGGCTGGCCAGAATGGACACGTTCTCGTTGAAGTTCTGCACCGCGATCGAATTCCCCGCGCTCATCAGCGTGTGGCCGCGATGCTGCAGCAGGGCGTTCATCGGCACCACGAAAAAGCCGGCCAGCGCGCCGATGAAGACCAGCAGCGGGTAGGCGACCCAGATCGAATGCACCAGCGTCATCAGGGTCACGGCGCCGCCCATCAGCGCGCCGACCCACATCACGGACAGCGACCGTTTCAGCGAAATGAAGCGCGCCGCCATCACCGCGCCGCCGGCCACGCCGATGGCGAATACGCCCTGCAGCACGGCGGCCTTGTCCAGCGTCAGGCCGAGCGCTTCCTCGCCCCAGCGCAGCACGATAATCTTCAGCACCATGCCGGCGCCCCAGAACAGGGTAGTCACTGCCAGCGTGGTCTGGCCCAGGCGGTCGGCCCACAGCACGCTGCAGGCCCTGCTGAAACTGCTCACCAGATGGCGGAAATTCATGGCCTGCCTGGCATAGCGCGCCTTGGTGTCGGCAATCTTCAGGTTGAACAGGGCGGCCGCCACGTACAGCGCCATGATGACGGCGATGCCCGCTTCGGCCGCATTGCTGAACAGCGTCACGCCCGGCAGGTCAAAGCTCATGAGCAGGGCCGCCACGTGGGCATTGGCCGATAGCAGGCCGCCCAGCACCACGCCAAAGATCGTGGACGCAATCGTCAGCCCCTCGATCCAGCCGTTGGCCGCCACCAGCTGTTCCGGCGGCAGCAGCTCGGTCAGGATGCCGTACTTGGCGGGCGAGTAGGCGGCCGCGCCCAGTCCCACGATGCCGTAGGCCAGCAGCGGATGGGCATGCATGAACATCAGGGCGCAGCCGGCCAGCTTGATCAGGTTGGTCACGAACATCACTTTCCCTTTCGGGAAGGCGTCGGCGAAGGCGCCGACAAAGGCGGCCAGCAGCACGTAGGACAGGACGAAGGACAGCTGCAGCAGCGGCGTCATCCAGCTGGGCGAATTCATCGCGGTCAGGAAGGCGACGCAGGCAATGAACAGCGCGTTATCGGCCAGCGACGAGAAGAACTGCGCCGCCATGATCGTGTAAAAACCGCGCTTCATTTAGCCGTTGCCTCAGCCGCTACGGTTGCCAGGCTCGGGCTGCGTTCCTTTTGCAGTCGGGTGGCCACTTTCTCGGCCTGGGCAAAGGCGCGAATCAGGTTGCCGCCGGCCAGCTTGGCCAGGTCCTGGTCGCTCCAGCCGCGGCGGATCAGTTCCGCAAACAGGGCAGGGTAGGTCGATACGTCTTCCAGGCCGACCGGGTTTTCGGCGCCATAGTAGTCGCCCGCGATGCCCACGTGGTCGTGGCCGGCGATTTTCGCGACGTGTTCGATATGGTCGGCCACCTGGGCCAGCGTGGCCTTCGGCAGCGGGCCGGCTTCGCGCGCATAGGCTTTCAGGCGCTCTTCGAATTCGGGCGTGCCAGCTTTGGCGTCGCCAATCGCCCTGGCCTGGCCTTCACGCCAGGCGTGCACCACCGGCGAGACGAAGCCCGGCACGAAGGTGACCATGACCACGCCGCCGTTGGCTGGCATGCGCTTCAGCACTGCGTCCGGCACATTGCGCGGATGGTCGTTCAGGGCGCGCGCGCTGGAATGCGAGAAGATCACCGGCGCGGCGCTGACGTCGAGCGCGGCGTTCATGGTGTCCGGGCTGACGTGGCTCAGGTCCACCAGCATGCCGAGGCGGTTCATCTCGCGCACCACTTCCTTGCCGAAGGGCGTGAGGCCGTGGTGTTTCGGCTTGTCCAGCGCGGCGTCGGCCCAGTCCAGCGTGGAGTTGTGGGTCAGCGTCATGTAGCGCGCGCCCAGGTCGTAATAGGCGCGCAGGGCGCCCAGGCTGTTCTCGATCACGTGGCCGCCTTCCATGCCGATGAAACTGGCCACCTTGTGCTGCTTGCGCGCCTTTTCGATATCGCTGCTGCGGGTGGCCAGCACCAGGCGTTCCGGATAGCGGGCGATCATGCGCTTGGCCAGGTCGATCTGTTCCAGCTGCGTTTTGGCCCAGCCTTCCTTCAACTCGCCCGGCACGTACACGCTCCAGAACTGCGCCGCCAGCTTGCCTTCCTTCAGGCGCGCCAGGTCGGTTTCCTGCGCCGTGCGCTGGCGCAGGTCGTAGGCTTCCACGTCCATCGGGTGCTCTTTCGACTCGCGGATGGTCCACGGCAGGTCGTTGTGGCCGTCGATCAGCGGCACCCGGTCCAGCAGGGCTTTGGCATGGCGCAGGGCGGCATCGCTGCCCGCTGCGGAAGTCGCGGACGGCGCAGCGGCGCAGGCGGCGCCGACGGCAAAGGACAGCGCGAGCGGCAGGGCACGTTTCAACAGCATCGGGTAAGTCTCCTATCGTGGCGAACGCAGCGGATCGAGCAGGCTGCGCAAATTATTGTGGTCGAGCTCATACATCAGGGCCAGCAGCGCGCCCAGCTCCCCCCTGGGGAAGCCTTCGCGGGCGAACCAGCCGAGATAGTGCCCGGGCAGGTCGGCCAGCTTGCGTCCTTTGTACTTGCCGTAAGGCATCTCGCGGGTCAGTAACAGGGCGAGAAATTCGGAATTCATGGCGATTCTTGCGTCTGAGTCAGAAATCTTATGCTCGGTGGCATCTTTTTCGCGAAAAAGAAGCACAGGATACTGCACGGCATCAACTTTACTAAGGAGTTTTTGCTATGCCTATCGCTTTGCTGGCGTTGACCATTAGCGCTTTTGCCATTGGGACAACAGAATTTGTGATTGTCGGCCTGCTGCCGACCATTGCCGCCGACCTCGGCGTCACCCTGCCGTCGGCCGGCCTGCTGGTCAGCCTGTACGCCATGGGCGTGGCCATCGGCGCGCCGCTGCTGACCGCCCTGACCGGCAAACTGCCGCGCAAGATCCTGCTGCTGTCGCTGATGGTGCTGTTCACGGCCGGCAACCTGCTGGCCTGGAAATCGCCCGGCTATGAATCGCTGATCGTGGCGCGCATCCTGACCGGCCTGGCGCACGGCGTGTTCTTCTCCATCGGTTCCACCATTGCCACGTCGCTGGTGCCGAAAGAGAAGGCGGCCAGCGCAATCGCCATCATGTTTACCGGCCTGACCGTGGCGCTGGTGACGGGCGTGCCGCTGGGCACCTTTATCGGCCAGCACTTCGGCTGGCGCGAGACCTTCCTGGCCGTGTCCCTGCTGGGCGTGATTGCCTTTATCGGCAGCCTGCTGTTCGTGCCGCGCAATATCCAGCATGCGAAGCCGGCTTCGCTGGTGCAGCAGATGCAGGTGCTGGCGCAGCCGCGCCTGCTGCTGGTGTACGCCATGACGGCGGTCGGCTACGGCGGCTCCTTTATCGCCTTCACCTACCTGGCGCCGATCCTGGAACGCGTGTCGGGCTTCGCTTCGAATGCGGTGAGCCTGGTGATGCTGGTGTACGGCGTGTCGGTTGCGGTGGGCAATATCTGGGGCGGCAAGCTGGCCGACAAGCGCGGTCCGATCAGCGCCCTGAAAATCATTTTCCTCGGCCTGGCCGTGGTGCTGCTGGCGCTGACCTTTACTGCGCCGAGCCAGCCGCTGGTGGTGGCGACCGTGCTGCTGTGGGGCGCGGTGGCCTTCGGCAATGTGGCGGGTCTGCAGGTGTATGTGGTGCAGCAGGCGGAGCACTTCACGCCGCGTGCGGTGGACGTGGCTTCGGGCCTGAACATCGCTGCCTTCAACCTGGGGATTGCGGGCGGCGCATGGGGCGGCGGCCACATTGTCGATAAGCTGGGCCTGGTGCACACCGGCTGGATCGGCGCGCTGGTGGTGATGGGCGCCTTCGGCCTGACCGCCCTGAGCGGCCGCCTGGACGCACGCAATCCGCGTCCGGCCGCCGACCCTGCGCTGCAGCGCGAGCGCCGCGTGGTGGCGCACTAATCCTGCTTGTGTACGTGCTCCTTCAGCAGCTTGTACTGGGCCGCGACCAGGGTTGGATTCGGGTCGTGGCCGACGCGGGGGAGCACGATGAATTCCTTCTGCGGCGCGCTGATGCTGTCGAAGTAGCGCCGCGCCACCTCGGGCGTGGTCAGCAGGTCTTCCTCGCCCTGCAGCAGGAAGAAGGGCACCTTGAAAGCGGTGCCCAGGCGCGGCAGGTCGAGGTGCGAATACATGCCGTCGCCCTTCATGCCGACGAACTGGATGTACGAATAATCCTCGCCCCCTTCGTAATCGGCCATGTACTCCGGCGTTGCATATTCGGCCGCCGGCTTCCACCAGGCTTTCGGCGCCGGCTCGGTCACCATATTCTCGTACTTGCGGATCACGCGCCGCATGATGCCGAAGCTGCGCGGGTCGGTCCACGGCGGCGTACCCAGTGCCTCCAGCTTGCCCAGCGATTCGCTGTCGTTGGCCTTGCGGACAAGCGTCAGCAGCTTGTTGTAGGTGCTGATAGGATTCTCCTTGTAGCTCACCAGCTGCGCCGCGCCCACATAGGCTTCGAACAGTTCGGGCCGCGCCTTGATCATGTACACGCCGAGAATCGAACTCCATGACGCACCGATCAGACCGACCTGGCGCTTGCCATATTTCTTCAGGATGTATTCGGTGACGGCAATGCCGTCGTCGCGCATCTGTTCCAGCGTCAGCGGCTCGTCTTCGGACGGCTTGTTGGCGCCGTAGGTCTTGCCCGCGCCGCGCTGATCCCAATGCACAATGGTGAAGTCCTTTTCCCAGCTGCCGTACAGCGACTTTGCATACGGCGTGATCGGATTGCCCGGGCCGCCGTGCAGGATCAGCACCACCGGGTTGGCGCAATCGCGCCCGCTGGCCGTGACCCACTGCTGGATGCCGCCGATCTTCACCATCCCCTTGTCGTCCACCTTCTGGCCCGGCTTGCAGGCAGCGCCTGCGAGGGCGGGCGTGAGGGCAATGAGCGCAGCTGCAAACAGGGGACGTAGCATGGGCGGACTCCAATGTTGTGGTTCAGGCATCATATCTTCAGGTATTCGTTCCCACAAGATAATCCTGTGCACGATTGAAAAGATTCATATAAAATGCATATTATGAATCCGGGGAACAAATCATTTGCCGTCTGTGTGTGGATCGCCTGCCTGGCGATCCTGATGGCTGCATTGGCCCCCGGCGTTTCGCATCTGGTGCAGGCGGCATATGGCCAGGCGCAGCAGCAGGCCATGCCCTGCCATGTCCACGATGGCGGCGCCGAGCGCGGCCATCACGGCGGCCATGCCGGTCACGGCATCGTCCATGCGCTGGACGATTGCGGCTACTGCGCGATGCAGGTGGACCTGCCGCTGCTGCCGCCGCAGCCAGTCCGTACCGACGGCCTGCTGGAAGCGGCCCGCTTCGTTCCCGTTCTCTTCCTCAGCGCGCCCAAGCCGCTGTTTGCCTGGCTCGGCGCCCAGCCGCGCGCACCGCCCGCCATCTGATCTGCCGCCGCGCCGCCTGCGTACCGGCGCGGCCATCTTTTTCATCCTGCGTTGAAGTGCTTTGCCGTACGGGCGGGTACGCGCTCGCCTGTACGGTCCTTTTTTGATACAGCAGCTATGCAAACCAACAAATTCCCCAGCGCCGATTCGGCGCTCTATCGCCGCGTCTGGCGCTGGCATTTTTATGCGGGCCTGATATGCCTGCCCTTTATTTTCTCGCTGGCCGTGACCGGCGCGCTGTACCTGTTCAACCATGAACTGGACGACATCATCTATGCCGATGCGCTGCTGCGTCCCACGCCGGCGCTGCCGGGCGCGCTGGCAAGCAGCGATATCGTGCAGCGCGCCCGCGCCGCCTACCCCGGCACGCCGCGTTCGCTCACGCTGCCCGAGGACGAGCGCCACACCGTGCAGGTCGATATCGCGCAGCCGGGCGGCGTCACGCGCCAGGTCTTCGTCGATCCGGCCACCGGCCTGGTGACGGGCGCCATCGATGCGCAATGGCGTTTGATGTCCATCGTGAAGAACATCCATTCCCTGTCCGTGGCGGGCGACGCGGGCAACGTGGTCATCGAAACGGTGGCCGGCTGGGTCATCGTGCTGGCCGTCAGCGGCGCCTACCTGTGGTGGCCGCGCGGACGCAGGCAGGGCGTGGCTTCGATCCGGCCCGCCGCCAAGGGCCGCCTGTGGTGGCGCGACCTGCACGCCGTGACCGGCGCCTATGCCGGCATTGCGCTGCTGTTCCTGGCGCTGACCGGCATGCCCTGGTCCATCGTCTGGGGCACGCAGGTGAACCGCTGGCTGAGCGAACACGGACTGGGCGTGCCGGACGGGATCTGGCGCAATCTGCCGAAATCCTCGCTGCCGGCGAAAGAGCTGGGCGGCGTTCCATGGAGCCAGGAGCAGATGCCGCTGCCGGCCTCCGACGATCCGCACGCAGCGCACAAGATGGCCGGCCACGGCCCGCAATACGACGCCGCGCAGCAGGCGCAGGCGGCCGGCATCGATGCGGTCGTGGCCTCCGCCGGCGCACTGGGCATGGGGCGTGGCTACAAGCTGTCGCTGCCGCGCGATGCGCGCGGCGTGTACAGCGTGGCGCGCCTGCCGGGCAAGGTGGAGGACACGCGCGTGCTGCACTTCGACCAGTACAGCGGCAGGCTGTTGATGGAAGTGGGCGCAAAGGATACCGGCGCCATCGGCCGCGTGACCGACTGGGGCGTCAGCGTCCATCAGGGCAAGCAGTACGGGCTGTTCAACCAGCTGCTGATGCTGTCCGCCTGCCTGGCCCTGATCACGCTGTGCATCAGCGGCGTGCTGACCTGGTGGCGCCGCCGCCCCGTGGGCCGGCTGGCCGCACCGGCGCGCAAGCAGGGCGATGCCCTGGCCAGGGGCGTGATCGCCATTGCCGCCACCCTCGGACTGTTTTTCCCGCTGCTGGGCGTATCCATGCTGATCGCCCTTGCCGCCGACACTCTTATCTCCCTGCGAAAGCTCCCTGCGTAACCATGAAAACCCGATACCACTCCCTTGCCGCCGCCGTCGCCTCTGCCGTGCTGGCCATGGCCGGTTCGCTTCCCGCCCATGCCGAAGACGAGGCGCTGCCGGTCGTAACCGTGTCCGCCGGCCGTGGCAGCAGCCTGCAGAAAATGGACCTCGCCACCACCGTCATGACGCGCGAGCAGGTGGCCGATGCCCCTGAAACCACGGTCGAACAGATCATGAACAAGATTCCCGGCGTGTTCGTGCGCCAGGAGCCGGCCGGCATGATCCACCCGACCGGCGAAGCCTTCAGCATCCGCGGCTTCGGCACCACCACCAATGTGAATACGCTGGTGATGGTCGATGGCCTGCCCATCAACGATCCGTATTTCCGCACCATCGACTGGGGCCAGATCCCCAAGGATTCGGTCGAGCGCATTGAAGTGATCCGCGGCGGCGGCGCCTCCACGCTGTGGGGCAACCTGGCCATGGGCGGCATCGTGAACATCGTCACGCGCCGTCCGGAACCGGGCGAGGCGCGCGTGAACTTCAGCTACGGCAGCTTCAATGCACGCACGGCCGATGCCGCGCTGACCGTGCTGTCGAAGCCGGGACTGACGGTAGGCCTGAGCGGCGGCTGGAGCGCCAGCGACGGCTACCAGCTGACGCCCGTGCAATACCGCAGCCCGCATATGGACAGCACCCGCTCGCGCAACAGCAACGTGGCGCTCACCGCCTATGTTCAGCCGAGCAGCGCCAGCACGGTGTATGTGAAGCTGCTCAGCCACAAATCCGAGGCCGACCGCGTGCAGTGGAAGATCAGTAATTTCGAATGGCGCAAGGACCAGCTCAGCGCCGGCGGCGTGACGCGCATGGGGCAGGGCGCCAGCCTGCAATGGAACGCCTGGTACAACCGCGGCGAGATGGATACCACCAATCCCGGCGCCACGCCGGGCTACAACATCCTGCAGCCGCTGCTGTCCACGCCTTTCGTGTCGCAGATCGAGCAGGCCAAATACCGCAGTGCGGGCGGCTCGGTGTTCTATCAGCGCGATTTCGGCGAGTGGAAGGAAGTGCGCGTGGGCGTCGATATGCGCCGCGTCGATGCGGACGACCATATCAATGTCTTCAGTTCCGCCGGCCAGGTGGCGGCGCTGGTCAACTCGGGCGATCACCTGTTCCAGGGCCTGTTCGCCCAGGCCACCTGGAAGCCGCGTGCGCTGCCGCTGGACGTGACGCTCGGCCTGCGCGAAGACTTTTTCCAGACGCGGAACGGTGGCCAGCGCGGCACGGTCGGCGCGAAGCGGGTGGATACGGGCCTGGAAGACCAGTCCTTCCGCAACTTCAACCCGCGCGCCGGCGCGAAATACTATCTGGACGGCGGCTTCAATCTGCGCGGCGCGCTGTACCGCAACTTTGCCGCGCCGGGCATGAACCAGATGTACCGCAGCTTCGTTTCCGGCACCAGCTACACGGCCACCAATCCGGACCTGAAGCCGCAAACCAACTTCGGCCAGGAGCTTGGCCTCGACTATGCACGCAACGGCCTGAACGTCGGCTTCACGCTGTTCAACAACAAGCTGAAGAACTTCATCGACTACGGCCCGCTGTGCTCCACGGTGGCGGCCTGCGCAGCGCTGGCGGATGGCGCCGGGCTGCCGGGCGGCAGCGTGGCGCTGGTCAACCGCTATGTGAATGCGGGCGATGCGGTGCTGCGCGGCGCGGAACTGATGGCGGACTGGCAGATCGATCCGGCCTGGCAGCTGCACGGCGGACTGACGCGCACCGATGCCCATCTGACCCGCTCCCTGTACGCCAGCGTGCCGTCGGCGCTGTCGCCTGCGGTGCCGGTGCATAAGCAGATCGGGCAGGTGATGCGCTGGGTCGCCACGGCCGGCGCGGCGTGGCAGGCCACGCCCAAGCTGAAACTGTCGATGGAAGTGAAGGCGTTCCCGGACTACTGGTACAACACGGCGCACACCACGCTCAACACCGGCGCCACGCTGGTCGATGTCGGCTTCCGCTACCGTTATTCGCCGCGGGCCGAGATTTACGGCAGTGCGCAGAATATCGGCAGCAGGAGCTACTACGACCAGGGGCTGGCGTATACCACGATGGAAGGCAGCACGCTGAACACCAACACCATCCCGCAGCGCGGTACGCCGCTGTCGGCCACGCTGGGCGTGCGGCTCGCGTTCTGAGCGGGCCGGGCGCGCCTGGGGCATACTGTCGTCATCCGATGCCCTTCATGCAAGCGAACCGATGTTCCAGGTACTGGTAGAACCCAAGGGTCTGTCCTTCGAGACGGACGCACAATCCAGCGTGCTGGAGGCGGCACTGCGCAGCAGCGTGGTGCTGCCGAACTCCTGCCGCAACGGCACCTGCCGCACCTGCATCTGCCGCCTGCGCAGCGGCAGCGTCAGCTACCGCATCGAATGGCCGGGCCTGAGCCCGGATGAAAAACGCGAAGGCTACATCCTGCCCTGCGTCGCCGTTGCCGGCTCCGACCTGGTCATCGAGTCGCCGGCGGCGAAGCAGGCCTGATTATTTCCAGTAGATGTTGTCCAGGCTGCCCTTGCCGAAGTATTTTTCGTACTCCTGGGCGGCAAACGAGTCCATCATGCCGGCGATGTAATCGATCACCAGGCGTTCGCGCGAGTCTTTCAGGCAGCGGATTTCCGGCGGCAGCAGGATGCCGTTGCGGTTGTATTGCGGGTCGGTGAGGACTTCGAACAGGCCGCGGATGATTTTCTCGCCGCGCTTCTCGTACAGCTGCACGTCCTTCTTGCGCAGGATGGCCCGCCACAGCAGGCTTTTCAGGCCGCGCGCCAGCAGGCCCTTGGTGCGGTAGCCCAGCTCCGGACCGCGCGCGCCTTCGACCACGCCGATATCCTTGCACAGTTCGTGCACGATCTGCGAGGTCAGCTCCTTGCGCAGCACGATCGAATATTCCTCCGAGCTTTCCTGCGCCTCGCATTTCAGGGCTTCCTCATGCGCATGGTGCGCGATGGCCGAGAACTGCTCGAAGGCCGCGGCAAACTCCTTGCCGATCCTGAACTCGTGCAGGATCTCGCCCCAGGTGATGAGGCCGAAGCTCAGGGCGTCTTCCACGTCGTGCGCGGCGTAGGCGATTTCGTCGGCCAGGTCCATGATCTGGGCGTCGATGCCCTTGCGCACGGCCACGCCATGCGCTTCCAGCTCGGCGCTCAGGAAGGCGTGGTCATCGTCATACAGGAACTTCTTCGCCCCCGGCGTGCGCTGCTGGTAATACTTCACGATCCCGAACAGCGTGCGCATGGTCAGGTTCAGCCCCGCATACGCATGATGCTTCTTCTCCAGCGTACGCAGGATGCGGAACGCCTGGGCATTGCCTTCGAAGCCGCCATGCCCGCCCGCCAGCTCGTTCAGGATCTTCTCGCCGTAATGGCCGAACGGCGGATTGCCGATATCGTGCGCCAGCGAGCAGGTCTCGGACACCACCGTGCGCTCCAGCCCCAGGTCGGCGGCAATCGAGCGCGCAATCTGCGCCACTTCCAGGCTGTGCGTCAGGCGGTTGCGGTTGAACTGGTTGGCGTCCACGCCCAGCAGCTGCATCTTGCCCTGCAGGCGGCGGAAGGAGGCCGAGTACAGCACCCGCGCATAATCGCGCATGCATTCCTCCCGTCCCGCGCCGCGGCCGTCGGACTGCGAATGCACGCGGTATTCGAGCGGCAGCACGAGGGCTTCCTGGGCCTGGGCGAAGTCGATGGTGTCTTGCGAGTACATGGTGGATTGTCCTTAGGTCAGCTGGCATTCTAGTCGAGCCGGCGCGGATACGGTGTATATTGCACGCGAATCGATCTATCGTTGGATGCAAATATGTCACCTGTCTCACTCTTCTTCGTGGTCCTCGCTTACTTCGGCCTGCTGCTTGGCGTTGCATGGTGGACCTCCCGCAATGCGAATAACGACTCCTTCTTCATCGGCAACAAGAGTTCGAACTGGATGCTGGTGGCCTTCGGCATGGTCGGCACCACGCTCAGCGGCGTGACCTTCATCAGCGTGCCCGGCGCCGTCGGCAAGGATGGTTTCGGTTATCTGCAGATCACCCTCGGTTATGCGCTCGGCTATCTGACCGTGGCCTTCGTGCTGCTGCCGCTGTACTACCGCCTGCAACTGACGTCGATCTACCACTACCTGGACGTGCGCCTCGGCCGCCGCTCCTACCAGAGCGGCGCCGCCTTCTTCATCCTGTCGCGCACCCTGGGCGCCACGGCGCGCCTGTATCTGGTGGTCAACATCCTGCAGGCCACCATCCTGGACAGCCTGGGCGTGCCGTTCTGGCTGACCAATCTGATCATCCTGGCCATGATCCTGCTGTATACCTACGAGGGCGGGGTGAAGACCATCGTCTGGACCGACACCCTGCAAACCACCGGCATGCTGGTCGGCCTGGTGACCTGCGTGCTGTTCCTGATGAACGAGATGCAGCTCGACCTGGCCGGCAGCCTGGCGCAGATGGACGCGCACGGCCTGTCGAAGATATTCACCAGCGATATCGACAGCCCGAACTACTTCTGGAAGCAGGTGCTGGCCGGCGCCGCCATCACCATCGCCATGACGGGCATGGACCAGGAAATGATGCAGAAGAATATCTCCGTCAAGACCCTGGGCGGGGCGCAGAAGAATATGGTCACGCTGACCATCATCCTGATCGGCGTGCTGACCCTGTTCCTGTTCCTGGGCGGCCTGCTGTACCTGTACGCGCCGCAGGCCGGCGTGACCGCCAGCGGCGACAAGATCTTCCCGGCCGTGGTCATGGGCCACCTGCCGGCCGCGGTGCAGATGATCTTCTTCATCGCCCTCGTCAGCGCACTGTTCCCCAGCGCGGATGGCGCCATTACCGCGCTGACGTCCTCCTTCTGCATCGACATCCTCGGCCTGAAGCGGCGCGACGATCTGCAGGAAGCGCAGCGCACCAGCATCCGCCACAAGGTGCACCTGAGCTTCTGCGCCCTGTTCCTGGTGATGGTGATGGTCTTCAAATGGATCGACAGCGCCAGCATGATCGGCGTGATCCTGAAGCTGGCCGGCTACACCTACGGTCCGCTGCTTGGCCTGTTCGCCTTCGGCATCCTGAGCCGGCGCACGGTGCAGGACAAGTGGGTGCCGCTGATCGCCCTGGCCGGTCCCCTGGTCTGCGCCGTGATTGAGCATTATCAGGGCCTGCTGTTCGGCAGCTACCGGCTGGGACTGGAGTTGCTTATCATTAACGGACTGCTGGTGATGGCCGGCCTGTACCTGATTTCCGCGCCTGAGCCCGATAAAGCGGCAGTGGCTGTATGATACTGAAGAATATTAATGTAATGTTAATCTGGGAGTATTGATGTCTCGATCCGTATTTTCCTACGCCAGGGGCGGTATCAGCTGGCTGTGGGGCGCCGTGGACAGCACGCGCCGCTTCGTGCTGAACCTGATCTTCCTGGCGATCGTGGTCGCGCTGCTGGTGATGATTTTCGGCGGCGGCGTCAAGCCGCTGGGCGACAAGACCATGCTGGTGCTGAACCTGGAAGGCACGCTGGTGGAGCAGTCCGCCGGCAATGCGCGCGAAGCGCTGGCCGCCAACCTGACCGGCAGCGACGTGCGCAAGTCGGTGCAGCTGCGCGACGTGCTGAACGTGCTCGACACGGCAGCCAAGGACCCGCAGATCAGCGGCGCCGTGCTGGTGCTGGACGAGATGGGCGGCGGCGGCCAGGCCATGCTGCGCGAAATCGGCGGCGCCGTGGACCGCTTCAGGGCCAGCGGCAAGAAGGTGGTGGCCTGGGGTTCCAGCTACAACCAGCGCCAGTACCAGGTGGCCATGCACGCCGACGAAGTGTATCTGCACCCGATGGGCGCCGTGGTGCTGGACGGTTTCGGCCGCTACCGCAACTACTACCGCGATGCGCTGGACAAGCTGGGCGTGACCGTCAACGTGATGCGCGTCGGCACCTACAAGAGCTTTGCCGAGCCGTTCATCGCCAACGGCCCGTCGCAGGCCGCGGCCGAGGCGGACGCCTACCTGAACAACGACCTGTGGCAGCGCTATACGCAGCAGGTGGAAACCTACCGCAAGCTGCCGCAGGGCGCGCTGATGAAGACCATCGACAGCCTGCCGGAAATCGTGCAGGAAGCCGGCGGCGACCTGGCCAAGGTCTCGCTGCAGGCGAGGCTGGTGGACGGCCTGAAGACCAAGGATGAACTGCGCGAGCGCATGGTCAAGCTGGGCGAAGCCGATCCTTCGGTGAAGTCGTTCCGCCAGGTCGGCTACGAGGAATACCTGGCGCGCCTGCGTCCGAAACTGACGGGCGACGCGATCGGCGTGGTGATGGCGGTGGGCGAGATCGCCGACGGCGACGCGGCGCCGGGCGCGATCGGCGGCAATTCGACTTCGAAAATGATCCGCATGGCGCGCGAAGACAGCAATATCAAGGCCATCGTGCTGCGCGTCGATTCGCCCGGCGGCAGCGCCTTCGCCTCGGAACTGATCCGCCGCGAACTGGAACTGACGCGCAAGGCCGGCAAGCCGGTGGTGGTCTCGATGGGCAATGTGGCCGCATCCGGCGGCTACTGGATTTCCATGGCGGCGGACGAGGTGATTGCCGATCCGGCCACCGTGACCGGCTCGATCGGCGTGTTCGCCCTGTTCCCGACCGTGGACAAGGTGATCGACAAGCTGGGCGTGCACACTGCCGGCCAGACCACCACCTGGCTGGGCGACGCCGGCAATCCGCTGCGTCCGATGGACCCGCGCTTCGGCAAGTTGATCCAGAGCGCCATCAACCATACCTATGCCGAATTCACGGCGCGTGCCGCCAGGGCGCGCAACACCACGCCGGACAAGATCGACGCCGTGGCCCAGGGCCGCGTCTGGACCGGCGCCCAGGCCCATGAGCGCGGCCTGGTGGACACGCTGGGCAGCTATGGCGACGCCCTGAAGTCGGCCGCTAGGCGCGCCAAGATCGAAGGCGAGCCGCGCGTGGTGTACATCGAACGCGAAACCTCGCGTTTCGATCGACTTGTTGAGTTTTTCGGCGGTTCCAGTGCCAAAGCGATGAGCGAACAGTTTAAAGTGGCGCTGCTGCCGACCGGCCTGCCGCTGGGCGTGGCCAGGGACATGGCCCAGGACCTGAACTGGCTGAACGAGCTGAGCACCCAGCGCAAGCCTTTCATGGCCCTGACGCACTGCCTGTGCGGCTCACCGGACTAGCAGCCGGCAAGAGATTTGTATCAAGTTTGTAAGCGAGTATGACAGCGACGCCGCCGGATTTACCGGCGGCGTTTTTGTTTCCGGCCGGGGCGGGGGCCTGGTACAGGTTTTCCGCATGTCAATTGTATCCAACATGACGCATTCCTGAAAAAGCCCCGTGATAGAGTCACCATGACAAGCAAATAATAAAAGGATCAGCAATGGAAGCACCAAGCAAAGAAGCTGCAGCCAAACAACGTCCATCCCGCCGCGCCAGAATCCTTGGCAGTCTGCTGGCGCTGGCCGCGATGGCCGGCCTGGGCTGGCTGGCCTGGCATCTGACTCACCCGTCTGCCGAGACGGGCGCACCGGGCGCGAATGGCGCCGCCGGTGGCCCGCCCGGCGCCCGTTCCGGAGGCCCAGGCGGCCCGGGCGGGGGCCGGGGCCGTGGCGGTCCGCCCAGCACCGTGGGCGTGGCGGCGGCCGAAAAGGCGGATCTGCCGGTGACGCTCGATGCGCTGGGAACGGTGACCGCGGCTGCGACAGCCACCGTGCGGCCGCAGGTGTCCGGCATCCTGCAGAAGGTGCTGTTCAAGGAAGGCCAGATGGTCAAGGCGGGGCAGGTGCTGGCGCAGATCGATCCGCGTCCGTTCGAACTGGCTTTGATGCAGGCCAGCGGCCAGCGCCAGCGCGACGAGGCGCAGCTGGAAAATGCGCGCCTGACGCTGGAACGCTACCAGACCTTGCTGACGCAGGATTCGATTGCGCGCCAGGATGTGGACACCCAGGCGGCGCTGGTCAAGCAGCTGCAGGGGACCGTGATGACCGACCGCGCCAATGAAGGCACGGCCAAACTGAACCTGGGCTATACCCGCGTGGTGGCGCCGATCAGCGGCCGCGTGGGCTTGCGCGTGGTGGATATCGGTAACCTGGTCGGCTCGGGCGATGCGGGCGGGCTGGCGGTGATCACGCAGCTGTCGCCGATCGACGTGGAGTTTGCCGTGCCGCAGGACCGCGTGCCGGAACTGATTACCCGCGTCAACGAAGGCGCTTCGCTGAATGCGCTGGCGTATGACCGCACGCGCACCAATGTGCTGGAGAAGGGCCGCTTCTCGGCGCTGGACAACCAGGTCGATACACAGACGGGCACGGTGATGTCCAAGGCGCGTTTCGATAATGCGAAGTTCACGCTGTTCCCGTCGCAGTTCGTGAATGTGCGGCTGGAACTGCGCACGATCAGGGATGCGGTGATGGTGCCGGTGACGGCCCTGCGCCATGGCGCTTCCGGCGATTATGTCTATGTGCTGAATTCGGACCATACGGTTTCACTGCGCATGGTCACGCGCGGACAGGCGACGGTTGAGAAGGTGCAGATTGCCAGCGGGCTGCAGGTGGGCGAGCAGGTGATTACCGAAGGCGCGGACCGCCTGAAGGATGGCGCCAAGGTGGTGCTGCCGGCGGAACGCGCCGGCGGCCAGGGCGGCGCCGGACGCCGCAACCGCGGCGCAGGCGCGGGCGCCCCGCCATCCAGCGACAACCCGCGCAGCGGCAACGGAGGCCGCGCGCAATGAGTCCGTCCGCACCGTTTATCCAGCGTCCGGTAGCGACCTCGCTGCTGATGCTGGCGATCGTGCTGGCGGGCCTGGTGGGCTTCAAGTTCCTGCCGCTGTCGGCCTTGCCGCAAGTCGATTTCCCGACCATCCAGGTGCAAACGCTGTACCCCGGCGCCAGCCCCGAGGTGATGGGCCAGACCGTGACCGCGCCGCTGGAGCGCCAGTTCGGCCAGATGGCCGGCCTGCAGCGCATGAGCTCCACCAGCGCCGCCGGCGTCTCCATCATCACCCTGCAGTTCACCCTTGGCGAAACCCTGGACGTGGCCGAGCAGGAAGTGCAGGCCGCGATCAACGCCGGTTCCTCCCTGCTGCCGACCGACCTGCCGGCCCCGCCCGTGTACGCCAAGGTCAACCCGGCCGACGCGCCGGTGCTGACCCTGGCCATCACCTCGGACACCATGCCGCTGACCGAGGTGCAGAACATCGTCAACACCCGCCTGGCGCTGAAAATCAGCCAGGTCACCGGCGTCGGCCTGGTCAGCCTGAGCGGCGGCCAGCGCCCGGCAGTCAGAATCCAGGCCGACACGCAAGCCCTGGCCAGCTACGGCCTGGGACTGGACAATGTGCGCACCGCCATCAGCGCCGCCAACGCCAACAGCGCGAAAGGCAGCTTCGACGGCCCCACGCGCGCCTTCTCCATCAACGCCAACGACCAGCTGGTCACGGCCGACGATTACAAGAACCTGATCGTCGCCTACCGCAACGGCGCGCCGGTGCGCCTGAACAATGTGGCGCAGGTGGTGGACAGCGCCGAAAACGTCAAGCTTGGCGCCTGGGCCGGCATCAAGCCGGCCATCATCCTGAACGTGCAGCGCCAGCCCGGCGCCAACGTGATCGCGACCGTGGACGCCATCAAGGAACGCCTGCCGGAACTGCAGGCCGGCCTGCCCGGCGCGCTGAAGGTGGATATCCTGAGCGACCGCACGACCGGCATCCGCGCCTCGGTCAAGCACGTGGAGATGGAACTGATCCTGGCCGTGGTGCTGGTGGTGATGGTGATCTTCTTCTTCCTGCACAGCGTGCGCGCCACCGTGATCGCCAGCCTGGCCGTGCCGATCTCGCTGATCGGCACCTTCGGCGTGATGTACCTGCTCGGCTACAGCCTGAATAACCTCAGCCTGATGGCGCTCACCATTGCCACCGGCTTCGTGGTGGATGACGCGATCGTGATGATCGAGAACATCTCGCGCTATATCGAAGAGGGCGAGAAGCCGATGGCGGCCGCGCTGAAGGGCGCCGCCCAGATCGGCTTTACCATCATCTCGCTGACCGTGTCCCTGATCGCGGTGCTGATCCCGCTGCTGTTCATGGGCGACGTGGTGGGCCGCCTGTTCCGCGAGTTTGCCGTCACGCTGGCCATCACCATCCTGATTTCGGCCGTGGTGTCGCTGACGCTGGTGCCGATGATGTCCGGCCGCTGGCTGAAAAGCCACGCCGAGGAAAAACCGGGCAGCATGGGCGCGCGCATCCAGCGCGGCTTCGACAAGGTGATCCACCACTACGACGGCAGCCTGAAATGGGTCTTCCAGCACCAGGGCCTGACCCTGCTCATCGCCCTCGGCACCCTGGTGCTGACCGCGCTGCTGTATATCCTGATCCCGAAAGGCCTGTTCCCGACGCAGGATACGGGCCAGCTGCAGGCGCGTATCGAAACCGCGCAGGCCGTCTCGTATGCGCGCATGGCCGACCTGCAGCAGCAGGCGGCACGCGCCATCCTGGACGACCACGATGTCGAGTCCCTGAGCTCCGTGGTGGGCGTGGACGCCGCCAACAACACCATGCTGCACACCGGCCGCATGCTGATCAACCTGAAATCCGGTCACGACAAGCAGGCCGAGATCATGCAGCGCCTGCGCACTGCGGTGGGCAAGGTGGCGGGCGTGTCGATCTACCTGCAGCCGACCCAGGATCTGACCATCGATGCCGAATCCGGGCCGACGCAGTACCGCGTTTCCATCGAAGGGGCGGACAACGCCACCGTCACGCAGTGGGCCAACAAGCTGGCCGAGCGCATGGCGACCAAAAAGGAGCTGCGCAACGTGGTGTCCGACGCCGGCGCCACCGGCGCTGCCGCCTACGTCAATATCGACCGCGACACGGCTTCGCGCCTGTCCGTCACTGCCGCTGCCATCGACGACGCGCTGTACAGCGCCTTCGGCCAGCGCATCGTATCCACCATTTTCACCGAGACCAACCAGTATCGCGTGATCCTGGAAGCAAAACAGGATGGCCTCAGCACGCCGGACGCGCTGGGCAACCTGCAGATTCGCACCGGCAGCGGCCGGCCGACGCCGCTGGCGGCGGTGGCCTCCGTGGTCGAGAAGCCGGCGCCGCTGCAAATCACCCACGTGGCGCAGTACCCGGCCACCACGCTCGGCTTCGACGCTGCGAAAGACGTGGCGCTGGGCGATGCGGTGGAAGCGATCCGCACGGCGGCAAAGGAAATCCAGCTGCCGGCTGCCGTGTCGCTGACCTTCCTCGGCGCGGCCGGCGCCTACCAGGCCTCGCTCAGCAACCAGCTGTGGCTGATCCTGGCCGCCGTGATCTGCGTGTATATCGTGCTGGGCGTGCTGTACGAGAGCTATATCCACCCGCTGACCATTCTCTCCACCTTGCCGTCGGCCGGCGTGGGCGCCTTGCTGGCGCTGATGATCACGGGGCAGGAGCTGGGCGTGATCGGCATCATCGGCATCATCCTGCTGATCGGCATCGTGAAGAAGAATGCGATCATGATGATCGACTTCGCCATCGAGGCCGAACGCGACCAGGGCAAGGCGCCGCTGGAAGCCATCCATCAGGCGGCGCTGCTGCGTTTCCGTCCCATCATCATGACCACGCTGGCAGCGCTGTTTGCAGCGGTTCCGCTGATGCTCGGCTTTGGCGAGGGCGCGGAGCTGCGCCGTCCGCTGGGCCTGTCCATCTTTGGCGGCCTGATTGTCAGCCAGCTGCTGACGCTGTACACCACGCCGGTGATCTACCTGGCCTTCGACCGCCTGGGCCGGCGCTGGCGCGGCCGGCGTGAAGGCGAAGGGCAGGGCGCGCAACAGTCCGGTCCGGAAGGCGCGGCGCCATGAACCTGTCCGAGCCGTTTGTACGCCGCCCCATTGCGACCGTCCTGCTGACGATCGGACTGGCGCTGGCCGGCATTGCGGCCTTCTTCGTGCTGCCCGTATCGCCGCTGCCGCAGGTCGATTACCCGTCGATCTCGGTCAGCGCCAACCTGCCGGGCGCCAGTCCGGACACCATGGCCTCCAGCGTCGCCACGCCGCTGGAGCGGCGGCTGGGCGTGATTGCCGGCGTCAACGAGATGACGTCCAGTTCCGGCAGCGGTTCGACCCGCATCAACCTGCAGTTCGACCTGAACCGCAAGATCGACGCAGCCGCACGCGAGGTGCAGGCGGCCATCAACGCCACCCGCGTCGATCTGCCGGCCACGCTGAAGAACAATCCGACCTACCGCAAGGCCAATCCCTCCGATGCGCCGGTCATCATCCTGGCGCTGACCTCGAAAACGCGCCGCCCCGGCCAGATTTACGAAGCCGTATCCAACGTGGTGCAGCAGAAGCTGGCCCAGGTCAAGGGCGTGGGCGACGTGGAAATCGGCGGCGGCTCGCTGCCGGCGGTGCGCGTGGAGCTGAATCCTTTCGCCATGAACCGCTACGGCGTGTCGAGCGAGGATATCCGCGCTTCGGTCCAGGCCAGCAATGCCAACCGCCCGAAAGGCGCGCTGGAAGGCGACGAGCGCCGCCTGCAGATCTATTCGGGCATGGGGCAGGAAGGCAAGCGCCCGATGGCGGCCGACTACCGCAACCTGGTGGTGGCCTGGCGCGACGATTCCGCCATCCGCCTGAGCGATGTGGCTACCGTCACCGACGGCGCCGAAAACCGCAACACGCTCGGCCTGTACAACGGCGAACCGGCGGTGATCGTGCTGGTCACCCGCCAGCCGGGCGCCAACGTGATCGAAACGGTGGACGGCGTGCGCGACCTGCTGCCGCAGCTGCGCGCCCAGCTGCCGCCGGACATCGAACTGAACGTGGCCTCCGACAGCACCAACTCGATCCGCTCCTCGCTGCGCGAGATCGAGTTCACGCTGGTCATCTCCATCGTGCTGGTGGTGCTGGTGGTGAGCGCCTTCCTGCGCAGTGCACGCGCCACCATCATTCCGGCCATTGCCACCATCGTGTCCCTGCTGGGCACCTTCGGCGTGATGTACTTCCTCGGCTTCAGCCTGAACAACCTGAGCCTGATGGCGCTGACGGTGGCCACCGGCTTCGTGGTCGATGACGCCATCGTGGTGCTGGAAAACACCGCGCGCCACGTGGAGTCGGGCATGGACCGCTTCAAGGCGGCGCTGCTGGGTGCGCGCGAAGTGGGCTTTACCGTGCTGTCCATCAGCCTGTCGCTGGTGGCGGTGTTCATTCCGCTGCTGTTCATGGGCGGCCAGGTGGGACGGCTGTTCCGCGAGTTTGCCGTCACGCTGTCGGCGGCGGTGCTGATCTCGCTGCTGATTTCCCTCACCACCACGCCGATGATGTGCGCCTGGCTGCTCAAGCCGGGCCACGACAGCAAGCCGCAGGGCCGCATTGCGCGCTTCTTCGAGCGCGTCTTCAACGCCGTGCTGCGCACCTACGAGCATTCGCTGGACTGGGCCCTGCATTCGCTGTGGCTGGTGATGCTGATCCTGGCCTTCGTGGTCGGCCTCAACGTGTACCTGTTTGCCGCCTCGCCGAAGGGCTTCTTCCCGCAGCAGGACACGGGCCAGATCAACGGCGGCATCCGCGCCGACCAGAGCATCTCCTTCCAGGCCATGCAGCAGAAGCTGCGCCAGCTGGTGAACATCATCAAGGCCGATCCGGCCGTGGCCACGGTGGTCGGCTTTACCGGCGGCTCGCGCGCAGGCGGCGGCTTCATGTTCGTCAACCTGAAGCCGGCTTCCGAACGCAGCGATACCGGCCAGCAGGTGATTGCCCGCCTGCGTCCCAAGCTGCAGAAGGTGACCGGCGTGTCGCTGTTCCTGAACCCGGTGCAGGACTTGCGGATGGGCGGGCGGCAGAGCAATTCGACCTACCAGTACACGCTGAAAAGCGATAACCGCAACGATCTGAAGAACTGGGCCAGCAAGCTGGCCGATTCGATGAAGGCGCAGAAGGCGCTGATCGACGTCGATACCGACCAGGCCGACAACGGCGTGGAAACCTTCGTCACCATCGACAAGGATTCCGCTTCGCGGCTCGGCATGTCGGTGCGCGACGTGGACAACGCGCTGTACAACGCTTTCGGCCAGCGCCAGGTGGCAACCATCTACGATGAGCTGAACCAGTACAAGGTGGTGATGGAGGTGGCGCCGGATTATGCCCAGAGCCCGGAAGCATTGCGTGACGTGTACGTGCCGCGCAAGGGCGGCGCCGCCACGACGGTCAGCGCCGTCACCGGCGGCGGCGCGGCGCTGGGCGTGCAGGGCGCCACCAATAACGTCTCCGGCTCCTTCGGCGGCGCGACCAGCAACAGCAACAACGTGGCCGCCTCGCGCGATGCCTCCTCCGGTTCCGCGCTCAGCACCTCGGCCGCCACCATGGTGCCGCTGAGCGCGATCGCGACGTTCGCCGAAAGCGCCACGCCGACCTCGGTCAACCACCAGGACGGCGAGCTGGCCACCACCATCTCCTTCAACCTGGCGGCCGGCTTCAGCCTGAGCCAGGCGCAGGAAGCGGTGAAGCAGGCGGAGGCCGACATCGGCATGCCGAACAATGTGCGCGGCAGCTTCCAGGGCACGGCGCGCAGTGCGCAGGCAAGCAACCAGCAGCAGCCGCTGCTGATCCTGGCGGCGCTGGTGGTGATCTACATCGTGCTGGGCATCCTGTACGAAAGCCTGGTGCATCCGATCACCGTGCTGTCCACGCTGCCGTCGGCGGGCGTGGGCGCGGTGCTGGCGCTGCTGATGTTCAAGATGGAGTTTTCCATCATTGCGCTGATTGGCGTGTTCCTGCTGATCGGCATCGTGAAAAAGAACGCCATCCTGATCATCGACTTTGCGCTGGAGGCCGAGCGCTCGCGCGGCCTCAGTTCCGTGGCAGCGGTACGCGAGGCTTGCCTGCTGCGCTTCCGCCCCATCCTGATGACGACGCTGGCAGCGGCGCTGGGTGCGCTGCCGCTGGCCATCGGCTTTGGCGAAGGCTCCGAACTGCGCCAGCCGCTGGGCATTGCCATTATCGGCGGCCTGATCGCCAGCCAGCTGCTGACCCTGCTGACCACGCCGGTGGTCTATGTGCTGATGGACAAGCTGCGTACCCGCAGTCCCGACGAACACCTGCTCAGCCGCGCCAGCGGCGCGCAGCCAACAACGACTACGCCATGAACCATCACCTGTTCCCCGTCCGCCGCGCCGCGGCCGCCACGGCGCTGGCCGCAGCCCTTGCCACCCTGGGCGGCTGCTCGCTGACGCCGGCCTACCAAGTGCCGGCCACCCCGTCACCCGCCGCCTTCAAGGAAGCCGAAGGCTGGAAGCCGGCCGCCCCGGCCGACGCCCTGGCGCGCGGCCCCTGGTGGGAAATGTTCGGCGACCAGACCCTGAACCAGCTGGCCGCGAGCATCGAAGTCAACAACCAGAACGTGGCCGCCGCCGCCGCATCCTATGCCCAGGCGCGCGCCATCGTTGCCGAGCAGCGCGCCGCGCTGTTCCCGACCGTGGCCCTGAACGCCAGCGCCGACCGCTCCGGCGGTGGCGGCGACACGCGTACCGGCAGCCAGTACCGCGTCAACCTGGGCGGCAGCTGGGAGCCCGACCTGTGGGGCCGCCTGCGCGCCGGCGTCAGCGGCAGCGAGGCCAGCGCCCAGGCCAGCCAGGCCGACCTGGCCTCGGCCACCCTGTCGGCCCACGGCGAACTGGCCGCCAACTACATCAGCCTGCGCCAGGCCGACGCCACCAAGCAGCTGCTGGAAACCACGGTGGCCGGCTACCAGCGCGTGCTGAGCATCACCCAGAACCGCTTCAACGCCGGCATTGCCGCCAAGTCCGACCTGCTGCAGGCGCAGACCCAGCTGGCCAATGCGCGTGCCGACCTGCTGACCGTGACCCGCCAGCGCGCCCAGTTCGAGCACGCGATTGCCGTCCTGCTGGGCAAGGCGCCGGCCGAGTTCTCGCTGGCGCCCGCCCCGTGGACGCTGCAGGCGCCCGATGTGCCGGTGGGCGTGCCGTCCACCCTGCTGGAGCGCCGTCCGGACATCGCGGCCGCCGAGCGCCGCGTGGCGGCCGCCAACGCCCAGATCGGCATCGCCCGCGCCGCCTATTTCCCGGACCTGAGCCTGAGCGCCAGCGCCGGCTTTGGCGCCACTGCCGCCAGCGGCCTGTTCCGTTCTTCCAACAGCCTGTGGTCGCTCGGCCTGTCGGCCGCGCAGAGCGTGTTCAACGCCGGCGCCACCGGCGCCCGGGTGGATGAAGCCACGGCGGGGCGCGATGCGGCCGTGGCGCGCTACCGCCAGACCGTGCTGGTCGCCTTTGCCGACGTGGAAGACCAGCTGGCCGCCACCCGCGTGCTGGGCCAGCAGCAGGACCTGCGCCGCGCGGCGTCCGAGGCGGCCGACCAGGTCGAGCAGCAGCTGGAGAACCGCTACCGCGCCGGCCAGGTCAGCTATACCGAGGTGGTGACAGCCCAGGTGACGGCGCTGAATGCGCGCCGCGCCCTGGTCCAGTCGCAGGCTGACCGCCAGACCACGGCCGTGGCCCTGATCCAGGCGCTGGGCGGAGGCTGGCAGGCCACGCGCTAGCGGGCCATTCATTGCGCTTTTCATAATCGGCTGGCAATATGGCGGCAGAAGTCACCCAGCTACCGATAATGACAAAGCGCTCACCAGCCGGCCCTCCCTCCCTCTCCGACGACGATTCCAGCGAACGGCGCCCCACCCGCATTGTCGGGATTGGCGCTTCGGCGGGGGGACTGGAGGCCATTACCGAATTCCTGGCCGCGGTGCCCGAGCGCAGCGGCCTGGCCTTTATCGTGGTCCAGCACCAGGATCCGCTGCGCAAGGGCATGCTGGCCGAGCTGCTGCAGCGCGTGACGCCGATGCGCGTGTCGGAAATCCGCGACCGCATGCCGATCGAGCCGGACAGCGTGTCCGTGATTCCGCCCAATTCCGACCTGGCCTTTGCCGACGGCATGCTGGCCCTGCTGCACCCGAGCAACCAGCCCGGCCATCGCTATCCCATTGATACCTTCTTCCGCGCCCTGGCCGAGGAGAAGCGCAGCCATGCGGCGGGGGTGATTTTTTCCGGCATGGGCACGGACGGCACCGCCGGCCTGCGCTGCATCCAGGAAGCCGGTGGCCTGACCCTGGTGCAAACGCCGGAATCGGCCAAGTTCGACGCCATGCCGCGCAGCGCCATCGAAGCCGGGGTGGCCGACCTGGTTGCGCTGCCGGGCGATATGCCGGAGCGGCTGTGGAGCGCCTGGGCCGCCGAGTCGAACCTGGTGCACGGACGCGGCCATTCGCGCCGCCACGCGCTGCGCGAGCTGCTGGGCCTGCTGCAAAGCCAGACCGGCAACAACTTCACCGATTACAAGATGAATACCGTGCTGCGCCGCATCGAGCGCCGCATGAAGCTGCAGCAGTCGGAATCGATGGAAGCCTATGTGCAGTTCCTGCGCGAGAATCCGAGCGAGATCGAACTGCTGTTCCGCGAGCTGCTGATCGGCGTGACCAGTTTCTTCCGCGACCCCAAGGTGTGGGAGCACCTGCGCACGGTCACCATCCCCGACATGCTGCTCAGCCATCCCAACGGTGCCGCCTTCAAGGCCTGGGTGCCGGCCTGCTCCACCGGCGAGGAAGCCTACTCGCTGGCCATGGTGTTCGACGAGGCGGTGGCGCACGTGAACCCGAAGGCCAAGTATTCGCTGCAGATCTTTGCCACCGACCTCGATCCGGACGCCATCGACCGCGCGCGCCAGGGCGTGTTCACGCGCAACCTGGAAGAAAACATTTCGGCGGAGCGCCTGGCGCGCTATTTTGTCGCGGACGGGCGCTCCTACCGCATCCGCAAGGAATTGCGCAATTCGATCATCTTTGCGCAGCAGAACATCATTTCCGATCCGCCGTTTACCAAGCTGGATATTCTCAGCTGCCGCAACCTGCTGATCTACTTCAATCCCAAGCTGCAGGAACACCTGATCCCGCTGTTCCACTATGCGCTCAACCGCAAGGGTTTCCTGGTGCTGGGCAGCGCGGATACGCCGGGCAATTTCACCGACCTGTTTGCCGCCGTGCCCGGCTCGGGCCGGATTTACCAGCGTCTCGACGCGTCCACCAACCGGGTGGCCAATTATTTCCCGACCAAGGTGTCGGCAGCCGTTATCCCATCTCCAAGCGAAGCCAGAACCACCTCCATGACCGGCAATGTTCAGTCCCAAGTCGAGCAGGCGCTGCTCAAGAAACACTCGCCCGCAGCCGTGCTGCTCAACCCGGATGGCGACATCCTGTACATCCACGGCCGCACCGGCGCCTTCCTGGAGCCGGCGGCCGGCAAGGCCAACTGGAATATCCACGCCATGGCGCGCGATGGCCTGCGCTATGAGCTGGCGGACCTGATCAACCGCACCCTGCGCAGCAGCGAGCAGGAATCGGTGCGCGGTCTGATCCTGAAGGAAGGCGTGGCGTCCTCGCTGATCGTGGACATGACGGCCGAGCCCGTGGCCGAAGGCAACCATCCGGACGGCACGCTGCTGCTGACCTTCCTGGCCAAGCCGGCGCCGCTGAGCCGGCGCAACAGCCGCTCGCCGAATCCGCGCCTGATCGAACTGGAACAGCAGCTGGGCCAGGCGCGCCTGGAACTGCAGACCGTGCGCGACGAGATGCAGACCTCGCGCGAAGAACTCAAGTCGGCCAACGAAGAGCTGCAATCGACCAATGAGGAACTGCAATCGACCAACGAGGAGCTGACCACCTCGAAAGAAGAGATGCAGTCGCTGAACGAGGAGCTGTACACCGTCAACGCCGAGCTGCAGTCCAAGGTGGACGATCTGTCGCTGGTCAACAGCGACATGAAGAACCTGCTGAACAGCACCGACATTGCCGTGATTTTCCTCGACAATTCCCTGCACATCCGCCGCTTCACCACCCAGGCCACGCAGATCTACAAGCTGATCCCGACCGACCTGAACCGTCCGCTGGGCGATATCGTCAACGACCTGGTGTACCCCGAGCTGGAGAAAGATGCGCTGGAAGTGTTGCGGAGTCTGGTATTCTGCGAGAAGCAGATTCCGACCCGGGACGGGCGCTGGTTCATGGTGCGCATCATGCCTTACCGCACCGTGGCGAATGTGATTGACGGCCTGGTTGCAACCTTCATCAATATTACTGAGCTGAAGTCGCTGGAGGCGCGCCTGATGATCCCCGGCGGAGGCGGCGACACTATCGCACAATGAAACCCTCACTCTCCCAGTCTGCCGACCAGACCGACATGCTGAAGCAGTGGCATGAGCTGCAGGTCAGCCAGATCGAGCTGGAAATCCAGAACGCGGCCATGGCCGAGCTGGAGATCCAGAAGCGGCAGGTGGAGGAGGGCTTGCAGCGCTACGCCGGGCTGTACGAGAAGGCGCCCGTCAGTTACCTGTCGCTGGCGCGCGACGGCGTGATTGTCGGCGCCAACCTGGCGGCGGCAGCGCTGCTGCGCAGCGAGCGCGTGGCGCTGATGGAGGAACCCTTCGAGCGTTTCGTGGCCCCGGAATGCCAGCCGGCGCTGCGCTGTTTCCTGGAGCGCCTGTCCGCCAGCGGCGCCTCGTGCGTGATGGAGGCCCAGCTGTTCCAGGGCGTGGGGGGGGGGGCGCATCCGCCTGGAGGCCAACCTGGACCCGTCCCACGACGTGATCCGCGTGATCGTCAGCGACATCACGGAATGGCATGCGCGCGAAGCCGCGCTGCACCGCGCCTTCGTGGTGATGGACAATCTGGACGAGGGCGTGGTGATGGCCGATCCGGCCGGCCGCATCCTGTCCGTCAACCCGGCCTTCTGCAGCATTACCGGTTTCGGCGCCGGCGAGGCGCCCGGCCAGCCGCTGCGCATGCTGCGCCATCCGCGCCACAAGCCCGAGTTCTACGCCACGCTGTGGGCCGAAGTGCTGGCCGGCGTGAGCTGGGAGGGCGAACTGATGGCGCGCCGGCGCGACGGCTCGGAATTCATTGCCTCGCTGTCGCTGCGCCCCATGACGGGCGCCGATGGCGCGGTCAGCAGCGTGGTGGCCGTGTTCTCCGACATCAGCCAGCGGCGCCAGACGGAAAACGCGCTGCAGGAACTGCACCACAAGCTGGAAGTGCGGGTGGTGCAGCGCACGGCCGAACTGCTGCACGCCAACGGCCAGCTGCGCCAGCTGTCGGCCCACCTGGCCACGGTCAAGGAGGAGGAACGCAAGCGCATCGCGCGCGAGATCCATGACGACCTGGGGCAGAACCTGCTGGCCCTGCGGCTCGACATCTCCCAGCTGCACGCCCGGGTGCAGGGCCACGATACGCGCTTTGCGCAGCGCGTGGGCGCAGCGCTGTCCACCATCGACGCCACGCTGCGCAGCGTGCGCGGCATGATGAACGAATTGCGTCCCGCCGTGCTGGACCTGGGCCTGGCGGCCGCGCTGGAATGGCTGGTCAACGATTTCCGCCACCGCAGCGGCCTCGATTGCCGCCTGCGCATGCCGCACGACGCGGGCTTCTGCCGCATCGACAGCGAAACCGGGGTGGTGCTGTTCCGCATCGTGCAGGAATCGCTGGCCAATGTGCTGCGCCATGCCAAGGCCAGCTATGTGGAGGTGGCGCTGGATGAGATGGACCACATGGTGACCCTGTCCATCGAGGACAACGGCGTCGGCATCACGCCGCAGAACCGCAGCAAAGCCGGCTCCTTCGGCCTGATCGGCATTGCCGAAAGGGTGGACGCCCTGCAGGGCCATTTCCATATCCAGGACTTCGAAACGGGCGCCGGCACCCGCCTCTCGGTGCGCCTGCCGCTGCCTGCGGCTTAGCAGAAAATCCATAGTCAGGGTTCCCCTTAGGCCTTATACTGCCGGGGCTTTTCTTATCCGGGACCATCAGGGGGACTATTTTGACAAAAAATAATTTGATTAAAAAGACAATCGTGCCGGCCATGCTGATGGCTGCCTTTGCGCCAGCCATGGCGGACGAAGGCCAGTGGCAACCGCACCAGCTGCCGCAGCTGAAGGCCGAGCTGAAACGCATCGGCATCACCATTCCGGCCGAACAGCTGGCCGATTTGTCGAAGCACCCGATGAGCGCCATCGTGTCGCTGGCGGGCTGCTCGGCTTCCTTCGTGTCCCCTGACGGCCTGGTGGTCACCAACCACCACTGCGCCTACGGCGCCATCCAGCGCAATTCGACCGCGGAAAAGAACTACATCGCCAACGGCTTCCTGGCCAAGACCCGTGCCGAAGAACTGCCGGGCGGCCCGACTTCCCACGTGTACGTCACCGACAAGGTCGAGAACGTGACCGTGCGCGTGCTTGAAGGCCTGGACAAGCTGTCCGGCAAGGCGCGCCACGAAGCCGTGGAAAAGCGCGTGAAAGCCCTGATCGCCGAATGCGAAACCGACAAGAGCTACCGCTGCTCCGTGCCGGCCTTCCACCGCGGCGCCGAGTATTACCGCATCCGCCAGATGATGATCCGCGATGTGCGCCTGGTGTATGCGCCGCCTGAATCGATCGGCAACTATGGCGGCGATATCGACAACTACGAATGGCCGCGCCACACCGGCGACTACTCCTTCATCCGCGCCTACGTGGGCAAGGATGGCAAGCCGGCCGACCCGTCGCCGGACAATGTGCCGTACAAATCGAAGGACTTCCTGGTGGTGTCCGCCGAAGGCCTGAAGAACGGCGATCCGATCCTGCTGGCCGGCTATCCGGGCCGCACCAGCCGCTACAAGCTGCCGTCGGAAATCCGCTATGCGCGCGACCTGAGCTACCCGGCGCAGGTGGCCGAGTACCAGTCCGACCTGGACACCATCGACGCCGCCACCAAGGGCAACCAGGACTTCGTGGTGCGCTACGCCTCCGTGGTCAAGTCGATCAACAACCGCATGAAGAAGACCCAGGGCCTGCTGGACGGCTTCGCGCGCAAGGACATCGCCGCCATCAAGGATGTGCAGGACGCTGAATTCCGCGCCTGGTACGGCAAGCAGCCGGGCGTGTCGAAAGCCATGCTGGACGAGCTGAACGCCGTGATCGCGGCCGACATGCAGCTGTCCGACGAGGAATTCGCCTGGAACGTGGCCACCAACAGCGATCTGTTCAAGAGCGCGCGCACCCTGTACCGCCTGTCGCTGGAACGCAGGAAGCCGGACGCCGAGCGTGAATCCGGCTACCAGCAGCGCGACCTGAGCTTCATCAAGGCCCGCCTGAGCCGCCTGGAGCAGTCCTACGTCGGTTCCGTCGATCAGGCGCGCTATGCGGCCGGCCTGGCGCGTTACGCCAGGCTGAAGGCCCATCCGCAAGGCCTGGACGCGCTGCTGCCGGCAGCATCCGAGGTGGCTGCGCTGTACAGCGCTTCGAAGCTGGGCGACACCGCCACCCGCCTGTCCCTGATGGACAGGGATGCGGATGCCTTCACCAGCTCCGACGACGCCTTCATCAAGCTGGCCGTGAAGCTGAACGCCATCGGCGAATCGCTGGAAGAGCGCCGCAAGGAAGTGGACGGCAACCTGGAGAAGGTGATCCCGCAGTACATGGGCGCCGTGATCGCCTGGAAGAAATCGCAGGGCAAGCCGGTATATCCGGACGCGAACTCCACCCTGCGCGTGACCTACGGCACCGTGGCGCCATACTCGCCGCGCGACGGCGTGACCAAGGGCCCGTTCACCACGGTGGAAGGCATCGTCGAGAAGCACACCGGCAAGGAGCCGTTCAATGCACCGTCCGCGCTGCTGGAAGCGGTGAAGGCCAAGCGCTACGGCCAGTTCAAGGATCCTGTGCTGGGCACCGTGCCGGTCAACTTCCTGTCCAGTGCCGACACCACCGGCGGCAACTCCGGTTCCGCGATCGTCAACAAGCGCGGCGAGCTGGTTGGCCTGAATTTCGATTCGACCTACGAGTCCATCACCAAGGACTGGTACTTCGACCCGCAGATCACGCGCGCCATCCACCTGGATATCCGCTACATGCTGTGGGTAATGAAGGAAGTCGATCACGCCGACAACCTGCTGCAGGAAATGAAGATTAAGTACCCGAAGAAGTAAGCGGGGAATAGAAACGGGGCCCGCGAGGCCCCGTTTTTTTTGGTTCGTCGCGGATTAGCGGGATGACGCTTTACCGCGCGGCGCGTGCCTCGAAGTCCTTCTCCGCGGCCCTTCTTCCGACTGCCGCTGTCAGGCACGGTGGCCTGTGCAGGAATGTCAACTGGCGCGCGTTGGCTCTGTGCCTGGCGGCTGGCGGTGTGCCGTCAAGCAGGCGAAGCCAGACTGCCTTCCACGCATTACGGTTGCCGCTGGCGCGCCGCCTGGTTCCGTGCGGAAGGAAGACCTGCTTCCATTGGTATCCCGCTTCGGAGGCAGGCGTTGCCTGTGCCGGGGCGGCCAGCGCGGGATGCTTATAGTTGTGGATGGCCTCGCAGATGAAGGGTTCGAGCGCCAAAGTGTCGGACCAGAAATGTCCGGTGAATTTGCCCAGGTCCTGCAGCACGCCGGACGGTACACGGATGGGGTAGTAGAGAGTTCGCACGATGGGGTCTCTAAAATGGGTTTTTTCCAAACGCTATCGCTACATTTTTTGGACGGCGCGAGTGCGTTTTAATTCCCAGAATAGCGCTGAGCAGGTTTTAGTAAAAATGGAAAATACAGACCCCATCATCGCGACAGCGAATCTTTTTTGCGCCGCTTACTTCGGCCCGATGTTCCGCTTCAGGAACTCCTCCAGCTTCTCGTACACCGCCGTCTGGTTCTCCGTATCGTAGAAGCCATGCCCCTCATAATCGACATACATCCACTCCGGCGCATGTCCCGCCGCGCTCAGTGCGTCGCGCATGCGGAAGGCATGCTCCTTCGGCGCGATTTCATCCTTGCCGCCGTGGATCAGCAGCACCGGCGCCTTGATACTCTTGGCCTGTGAGACCGGCGAGAAGCGCGCCAGTTCCTCCGCATCCTCGCCGAGGAACTTCCTGTACCAGTTCGCGCTGCGTTTCGATTTGACGGTGCGCTCTTCCTTGTAGATATACGGCAGGTCGTACACGCCCGCATAGCCGATCGCGCACTTGAACAGGTCCGGTTCGCGCGCTGCCAGCATCAGCGCCGCATAGCCGCCAAAACTGGCGCCAAACACGCACATGCGGCCGGCGTCGATGTCCTTGCGCTGCGTGACGAACCTCACGCCATCCACCAGGTCGTCCATGATCTTGCCGCCCCACTGGCGGTGGCCGATGTTCTCGAAGCGCGGGCCGCGTCCGCCCGAGCCGCGGAAATTGATCTGCACCACCGCATAGCCGCGGCTGGCCAGGAACTGCGCATCGGTATCGAAGTACCACTCGTCGTAAGGGCCATGCGGGCCGCCGTGTGGCAGCAGCACCAGCGGCAGCTTCTGCTGCGGGGCGTGCCGGGGCAGGGTCAGGTAGCCCAGCACGGTCAGGCCGTCGCGCGTCTTGAAGTGGAAGGGGACGCGGTGCGCCATCTGCTCCGGCTCGATGGCGTCCATGGCCGTCATCAGGAGGTCGGCCGTATTCTTCCGGCGGTCATACAGGTACAGCACGCCCGGATCGCGGTCGCTGCTGACCCAGAACAGCAGCTTGCTGCCGTCGGCGGTGAAATCGACAAAGCGCACGACACTGTCCGGGAACTGGGCGCTCAGCGATTTGTGCAGCAGGGTATCCGCATCGTTCTCGTCGAAGTAGATCACGCGCGGCTTGCCGGCCGTGGTCAGGGCGGCAATCGGCGTGCCGTATATCCTGCCGTACATCAGCTCCACCTCGCCCTGCGGATCGGACGCGAACACGCGCCGCTCGCCGCTGGCGAATTTTTCCACCACTACGCTGGCCGGCTCGCCTTGCGCCGAATGCCAGGCCATGAACTCGCTGTTGTCTTCGGAAATCCTGAACGGACGCAGATAGCTGCCGTAGCGCTCGTGATCGATGGTGCGCCATGCATCGTTGCCGTCGGTGCGCATCAGTACGAAGCTGTTATCCTCGCGGAAGCCGTGCGCGAAACGCACCGTGCCATCCTGCTGCGTCACGAAGCGCAGGCCGGCCACGGGCAGGCTGGCGCGCTCCTTGCGCGTGGCGTTGTTGCCGGTATCGATGTCCAGCAGCGCCGTGCGCTCCACGCGCCAGGGGTTGGAACTGATCAGAATGTGATTGTTCAGCGGCCAGGGCGTGGACGTGACGTAGCCGTAGCCGTGATCGTCGTCGAAGCGGTTGTTGCGCGAATACTTGAACATATCGTAGCCGTACAGGTATTCCTGCTTCGCGCCGTCGAAGTCGAAGGCCATCACTTCGCCGGTGCGCTGCGGCGCTTCGCGCGTGCCCACTTCCAGCGCCTTCTCCACCACCAGGCGCGTATTGCTCACCCAGCGATAGCTGGACGGCACCTCGAACACCTTCATGCGCATGGCGCCTTCCAGTTTCAGCTCCGGCAGGCTGTAGATGGTGATGATGGGGACCGTGCGCTTGCCGACCGGCGTGCGGACCGTGAGCGCCAGGTGCTTGCCGTCCGGCGACATGGCCGGGCGGTAGAACTGGTCGCGCGCGGCGAATACCGAGGCGGGAATGCTGGCCGGCGCGCTGTTTTGCGCGGCGCAGAGAGGGGCGGCAAGGCAGGCTAGCAGCGGCAGCAGGCGCAATTCGGGCTCCAATGACGGTGAATGCTGTTTGGTTGCTTAAAATGCTAGCATAGTAAACAATATTAATAAATTGCAATATTGGTGAGAATTGGCGGGCGTGGCATAATCGCTCGTTGCCCGGCCCCTCCGTCTATGAACGAATCCATATCCCTGTTCGGCCTGGCGGCGACTACGCCGCTGGAGATCCTGTCGTTTGCCCTGTCCATCGCTACCGTGTGGCTGAATATCCGCCAGAACCACTGGGCGTGGCTGCTGGCGATCCTGTCCTCGGCGATGTACGGCATCGTGTTCTACCAGTCGAAACTGTATGGCGACATGTCGCTGCAGCTGGTGTTCATCACGGTCTCGTTCTGGGGCTGGTATCAATGGCTGCATGGCCCGAGCGCCGACCACAAGCTGCCCGTCACCGCGTTGAGCGCACGTGGCCGCATCCTGTCAGGCGTGGCGTGGGCCGTGGGCTTCCTGGCCCTGGCCTGGTTCCTCAGGACCTTCACCGATACCGACGTGCCGCACGCCGACGGCTTCCTGACTGCCGGCAGCCTGGTTGGCCAGGCGCTCCTGTCGCGCAAGAAGATCGAGAACTGGCACGTGTGGATCATCGTCGATGTGCTGTACGTGGCGCTGTACGTGCACAAGGGCCTGATGCTGACGGCCGTGCTGTACGGGATGTTCGTGGCGATGGCCGTTGCCGGCCTGCTGGCCTGGCAGCGTTCGGCCTATAGCGATGCGCAGGGCATGGTACTCAAATGAGGGAGCCGTTCCGCGTAGCGATCGTCGGCAGTCCGGCTTCGGGCAAGACCACCCTGGCGCAGGCGCTGTCCGAAGAATACGGCGTTCTGTGGGTGCCGGAGTATTTGCGGGAGTTTGTCGAAAGCCGCCAGCGGGTACCGGTCGAAGACGACCAGATCCACATCGCCACCACCCAGGTGGCGCGCGAAGACGCTGCTGCCGCAGGCGGCGGGCGCTTCCTGTTCTGCGACACCACGCCGCTGATGACGGCCGTGTACAGCCGCCACTACTTCGGCGGTCTGCGCGACGACCTCGCAAAGCTGGTCGCGTCGCGCCAATACGACATAACCCTTGTTTGCGATCATGAAATGCCGTGGATACCTGACGGTTTATGTCGCGAAGAAGAGGATGTCAGCGGTATTATTCACGCAATCCTGCACGCAGAGCTGGCCGCTCGCGCGATCCCGTACACGCACATCAACGGCCCGCTGCAAGCGCGCATACAACAGGTAAAACAATTATTGGGAAGGTGACATGAAGAGAAAGCTGTTCGCGCTCGCTGCCCTGCTCACGCAAACCGCTTTTGCCGAAACCGGCTACTACATGGTCACTGTCTATGATGTCGAAGGACAGGCATCGGTCGATTACAAATACTGGAACGCGCACTACAAGGACCGCGCCACGCGGGCCATGCCGGAGCTGGGCTTCGGCTACGGCGTCACCTCCCGCTGGTATACCGAACTTACCGCCAGCTGGTTCCAGATCGGCGGCAGCCAGACGCGCCACAGCGGCGTGGAATGGCAGAACGATTTCCTGCTGACGCAAGGCCAGTACGATGTGGACCTGGCGCTGCACACGGTGGTGGAGCGGGCGCGCGACCGCGCCGACGGCTATTTCTACGAAGTCGGCCCGGTGTTCCAGAGCGAATACTGGCGTACGCAATTCAACCTGAATCTCTTCCTGCAGCGCGAAACGGACAACGGCCGCCACAACGACACGCAGATGGTATATCAGTGGCAGATCAGGCACCGCTGGAAAAGCTGGCTGCAGCCGGGGCTGCAGGGCTTTGGCGAAATGGGGAAGTGGAACGACTGGCTGCCGCGGCGCGACCAGTCGCACCGCGCCGGGCCGGCCGTCTTTGGTTATCTGGACGCCGGCCCGCGCGGGCATCAGCTCAAGTACGAAGCGGCCTGGCTGATGGGGAAGAACTCGGACCGCCCCGCAAAGAGCTTCACCATGCGGGTGCAGTATCTGTTCTGAACGGCCCCGCTCAGAAGTCGAACTGGGCCGACACGCGGAAGGTGCGCGGCGCGCCCGGGAACAGGTAGCCGCCGAGGTCCGGCGTCACGTCGCGCCAGTAGAACTTGTCCAGCGCATTGCGCACCTGGGCGCGGATCACCAGCGGCATGCTGCCCATCTTCGTTGCGTAGGAGCCGCCCAGGTTCAGCACATGGTAGCCCGGCACGAACACGGTATTCAGTTCGTCGAAGGCCTTCTTGCCGGCGTATTGCCAGTTCGCATCCAGCTTCAGGCCCGGCACTTCGGCTACCGCATAGTCGGCATACACGGAGGTGCGGAAATTCGGCACATTGGTCACGCGCTTGCCGTCGTAAGCCTGGCCGGTGCCGCTTTGCCCGGTGTGCAGGGCCGCCAGCGTGGCGCCCACGTTCAGCTGCTTGCTGACCTTGCCCTGCGCCGACAGTTCCAGGCCGCGATGGCGTTCCTGGCCGTTGCGCACGAAGGTGTTGGAAGCGTCGATGTATTCCAGGCCCTGGTCGATCTGGAACAGCGCGGCAGTCAGGCTGATGCCGGACAGTACAGCCTTGGCGCCCACTTCCACCTGCTTCGACTTGCCCGGTTCCAGCGCGCGGTTCTGGTTGCTGGTCTCGATCGGCGCCACGCCACCATGCTGCAGGCCCTGTGCGTACGAGGCGTAGTAGGAGAGGGCGTTGGTGGGCGAGTACACCAGCGCCACATTCGGCAGCCAGAAGTTGTGGCTGGACGGTTCGACGCCCAGTTCGTCGCGCCTGGCCTGCACATAGCGCGCACCGGCGTGCAGGGCGATGGCGTCGCTCAGGCCGACGATATCCTGCAGGTACATGGCGCGTTCATTGTCGTGGCGGCGTTCGGAGACGGGACCGCTGCTGCCCGGCGCCGGCGGCACGGCGACCGGATGGTAGATGTTGGAGACGCCGGCGTAGTCGTACTGGTAGTCGCCCCAGCTTTCCTTGTTGCGGAAGAAGGACAGGCCGCCCGTCACTTCATGGCGAATGGCGCCGGTGGCGAACTTGCCGTGGATCTGGGCGCGCGCCGAGAACGGCTTTTTCTCTTCGCCCAGGCTCTTGTAGTCGTACACGTCGTAGTCGCCGTTGGCGCAGAAGCCGGGGAACAGTTCCTCGCTGCTGCAGCCGTAAGGGAAGGCGGTATAGTCGTCGCGCTTGAAGATGTGCTGGTTGGCCGACACGGTGGCCTGCCAGTCGTTCGAGAACTGGTACTTGAAGGTTGCGCCGATATTGCTGGTTTTGGTCTTCACCGGCCTGGCCCACGGCTGGTCGTTCAGCATCGTATCGGCATCCACGTCCGGCAGCTGGACGCCGCGGATCAGCTGGTAGCCGGGCGCGGTCAGCTGGGCCTTGTTCTGGTAGTCAGCATCCAGCTGCAGCAGTGCCTGCGGCGTGATCTGCCAGTCGAAGGCGCCCGAGATGAAGTTGCGGTGGCCGTCCGCGCCCTTGATGTAGGAACGCAGTTTTTCGCTGGCGGCGTTGATGCGGTAGCCGAAGCGGCGGTCGTCGAAGCGGCCGCCTAGGTCCACTGCACCGTACAGCGTGCCGCGCTCGCTGACTTCGAACAGCGCAGTGCGCAGGTCGTTGTCGGTGGCGCGCTTGGTCACGTAGTTGATGACGCCACCCGGCGCGGACACGCCCATCTGCAGGCCGGACAGGCCTTTCAGCACTTCGATGCTTTCCTTGTTTTCCAGCGGGATCTGGGTGTCGCCCGAGATGGCGTGGCCGTCCTTGCGGTAGCTGCTGGCGTTATCCAGCTTGAAGCCGCGGATCGAGAACTGCTCGGCGTAGCCGACGGCGTTGTAGGCGTCGCTGATGCTGGCGTCGTATTTGGCGGCATCGGTGGCGCTGCGGATATTCAGGTCCTGCATCTGCTCGCGCGTCAGCACGGTCACCGAGGCCGGGGTTTGCAGCAGCGGCGCGTCGGAGAAGCCGGCGACGGAGGCGCGCTCGGCGGTGATGCGGTTGGCGGTGATGACCACTTCGGTCATCTTCGCGTCGGATGGCTGCGCAGAAGTTTGCGCGGACGATTGTGCGTTTGCCAGCTGTGCTGCGGCCAGCGCGATGGCGGTAAGGGTGATGCGGGATTGATTCATGTTGTGCTCTTTGTGGTTCTAACGAGCCAACGCGGGAGCACTCAAAGGAGGGGAGAAGACAACTTTGCGCTTTCCTTCGCTGGCATTATCCAGATCAGGTACGAAGGGTATTTCTCACCCGGGCGCAAGCGCCCAGGACCCCTAGCGATGGCGGATTCTATCACAGGCTAAGCTGCAATACCTCCCTGACGATGGCAGGCGACACGTCGCGGTGCTCGCCCAGGCTGGTCATGCCCGCAGTTTCCAGCGCGCTGGCCACGCTGTGCACCGCCCCGGCGTCCAGGCCGTAGCCGGACAGGCGCGTCGGCACGCCCATCTGTTCGAAGAAGGCGCGCGTGCGCTGGATGGCGGCGTCGATGCGCTCATCTTCGCTGCCGGCCGCGGCGTCCAGGCCCCATACGCGCTCGGCATACTGCAGCAGCTTGCCGCGCTTCGCCTCGCGCCGCACGGACAGCATCCCCGGCAGCACCACGGCCAGCGTCTGTGCATGATCCAGGCCGTACAGGGCGGTCAGCTCGTGGCCGACCATGTGCGTGGCCCAGTCCTGCGGCACGCCGACGCCGATCAGGCCATTCAGCGCCAGGGTGGCGGTCCACATGATGTTGGCGCGGATGGACAGGTCTTGCGGCGCCGCCAGCACCTGCGGGCCCTGTTCGATCAGCGTTAGCAGCAGGCCTTCCGCGAAGCGGTCCTGTACCGGGGCGTTGACCGGATAGGTCATGTACTGTTCCATCACGTGCACGAAGGCGTCCACCACGCCGTTGCCGACCTGGCGCAGCGGCAGCGTGAAGGTCTTGGCCGGATCGAGCACCGAGAATTGCGGGTACACGAACTTGCTGGCGAAGGCGCGCTTTTCCTTCGTTGCGGCGCGCGTGATCACGCTGGCGCTGTTCATTTCGGAGCCGGTGGCCGGCAGCGTCAGCACGGCGCCGAAGGGCAGGGCACCCTTGACCACCTTGCCGCCCCTGGCCAGGATGTCCCATGGTTCGCCGTCGTACACGGCGGCGGCGGCGACGAACTTCGTGCCGTCAATGACGGAACCGCCACCAACGGCCAGCAGGAAGTCGATCTTCTCCGCCCTGATCAGCTCAACAGCACGCATCAGCGTTTCATAATGCGGATTGGGCTCGATGCCGCCGAATTCCAGCAGCGTGTGGCCGCTCAGGGCGGCTTTCACTTCCTCATAGGTGCCGTTGGCCTTGATGCTGCCGCCGCCATACAGCATCAGCACGCGCGCACCGGCAGGAATGTGTTTCGCCGCGGAGGCGATCTGGCCCGCGCCGAAGAGGATGCGGGTTGGATTGTGGTATTCGAAATTATTCATGCCGGCGATTATACGTCGCGTGCGACAGCCTTGCCGGGCACAAGCTACACTTGAGAAATCCGCGCCTTGGGCAGACAATGCGTGTAACGAATGCCCAAGGAGACTGGAATGACGCAGGAACACGTTGTCGAACCGCGCGACTATCTGAACGCCCAGGTGCTGGATATGCACCGGGCGCTGACCACGCTCAGTGAAAAGATAGAAATGCTCGATCTGCAGAACCAGCGCATCGAAGTCTGCACGGACCCTGAGCTGAAGCTGGTCATGGCCAGCCAGCGCGACGGCACCCGCAAGCACATTGCACAATTGCTTGAATGGGTGCGCCGCCGCGACCCAAAACTGGATAAAGAAATGAAGGATGCGCTGTTCAAGGCGGGTCCCATCGCTGCGCAGTTCCACTACGAGTAGTAGGCGGAACGGTGCCGCGGGCACTGAAAGGATGTGAATGAAGTTGCAGCCGTACCGGGAAGGAAGCTGGTTTGCCATCCCGCTTGGAAACGGCGGATACGCCACCGGGCTGGTGGCCCGCCTGTCGCCGCAGGGCAAGGTCATGCTGGCCTATCTGTTCGGCCCCACGCACTGGACCCTGCCCACGCTGGGCGATGTGCAGGCGCTGAAGCCGGCCGATGCGCTGAAGGTGATCCGCACCGGCGACGTGGCCGTGGCCAATGGACGCTGGCCGGTGCTCGGCAATGTGCTGGACTTCCGGCGCGAGGACTGGCCCGTGCCCATGTTCATTCGCCGCGCCGACGCGCTGAAGCGCGCCTGGCAGGCGACGTATGCGGACGACCCGGCCAAGCCGGAGCGGGAAGTGTCGGTGCCATATGAAACGACGGGCCTGGAGAGCGATTCCCTGTTCGGTTACGGTTCGACCGAGCTGCTGATGTCCAAACTACTGGAGTAGCCATCATGTTCCATGGGGGCTGTTTGTGCGGGGCTGTGCGGTATGAGGCGGAAGGCCCGGCCTTCCACAGCACCCTGTGCCACTGTTCGATGTGCAGACGCGCGGCCGGTGCGCCGGCGGTGGCGTGGTTCAGTGTGCGCCGTTCGGGGCTGCGCTTTATGGGGACGCCGGGCGTCTATCGCTCCAGTCCGGGCGTGACGCGGCAGTTCTGTTCTTCGTGCGGTACGCAGCTGACCTTTGCGTATGACCATACGCCGGAGGAAATCGATGTGACGACCGCCAGCCTGGATGATCCGGAACTGGTGCCGCCGGAGGATCATACTTTTTCGCAAAGCCGCCTGCACTGGCTGCATCTGGGGGATCAGCTGCCGCGCTATTTGCGTACGCGCGGCGATGGGGCGCTGGAACGCGCCTAATACCTGAAACCTCACACCGGGGTCAGACCCATGGGGTCTGACCCTGGCCGCCGCCGGCGCCTCCGCCAAGGGTCAGACCCCGTGGGTCTGACCCGGATTCTAGGTTTCAGGTTTTAACACAAGCCCCCGCCCGCGCCATCAGCAAAATCCGCTCACGCTGATTCTGCGTCAACCCCGCCGCCCGTTCAAACTCGGCCTGCGCCTCCCCCAGCCGTCCCAGTTTGAACAGAAAATCCCCCCGCACGCTCGGCAGCAAATGATAATTCCGCAGCGCCGGCTCCTGCAGCAGCGCATCCACCAGCTCCAGTCCCGCCTCCGCCCCAAACGCCATCGACACCGCCACCGCCCGGTTCAGCTCCACCACCGGCGAAGGCTGCAGCGCCGCCAGCGCCTCGTACAAAGCCGCAATCTGCGCCCAATCCGTCTGCTCCGCCCTGCGCGCCCGCGCATGGCAAGCCGCAATCGCCGCCTGCAGCGCATACGGCCCCAACCCCCGTCCCACCTGCTCCGCGCGCAGCAGCGCCGCCAGGCCACGCCGTATCAGCATCTGATCCCAGCGTGCACGGTCCTGGTCCAGCAGCAGCACCGGATTGCCCTTGGCGTCAGTCCTGGCCCGCGCCCGCGACGACTGAATCTCCATCAGCGCCACCAGCCCGTGCACCTCCGGCTCTCCCGGCGCCAGCTCGGCCAGGATGCGCCCCATGCGCAGCGCTTCCTCGCACAGGGCCGGGCGCATCCAGTCCTCGCCCGCACTGGCCGAATAGCCCTCGTTGTAGATCAGGTAAATCACCTGCAGCACCGCCGACAGGCGCTGCACCAGTTCCGCCCCGCGCGGCACCTCGAACGGCACCCTGGCTTCCGTCAGCGTGCGCTTGGCGCGCACGATGCGCTGCGCCACCGTCGGTTCACCGACAAAGAAGGCGCGTGCAATTTCATCGGTAGTCAAGCCGCCCAGCAGGCGCAGGGTCAGCGCCACGCGCGCTTCCATCGACAGCACCGGGTGGCAGGAAATGAAGATCAGGCGCAGCAGGTCATCGCCGATATTGTCGTCCAGCGTGCGCTCCAGGTCGGGCGCAGCATCCTGCAGCAAGCCTTCGATCTCGTAGGTGAGTTCAGGCTCTTTCTCGCGCGCCAGCTTCTGGTGGCGCAGGTAGTCAAGCGCCTTGTTTTTGGCGGACGTCATCAGCCACGCTGCGGGACGGTCGGGCGTACCGTTTTCCGGCCAGGTCTCCAGTGCGCTGACCAGCGCCTCCTGCGCCATTTCCTCGGCCAGGCCCACGTCGCGCAGCATGCGGGTCAGCACCGCAATGATCCTGGCCGCCTCGATGCGCCAGACGGCTTCGATGGCGCGGTGCGTGGCGTCCGGCTTCACAGGGCGACTTTGCGCAGCTCGACTTCCATCGTACCCAGGTTAGGGTAGGGATAGTTCCTTACCCAGGCGATGGCCTCGTCCAGCGAACCCACGTCGATCAGCCAGTAGCCTGCGATCAGCTCCTTCACTTCGGCGAAGGGGCCGTCCACGATCATCGGCTTGCCGGCGCTGAATTTCAGGCGCGAGCCTTTGGCGGTGGACTTCAGGCCTTCGCCGGAAATCGCCGTGCCGGCCTGGATGGCGGCGCGGTTGGCGCGGTTCATGATGTCGATCACTTCGGCCGGCGGCGCCAGGTCGGACTCGCTGACCTCGTCCGAACGCAGCAGGATGGCGTAGCCGGTTTTCTGCGGCGCGGCGCCGGTGTCGAAGCCCACGCAGCCGCCGGGGCAGCCTGCTTCGCGCACTTCCAGCACGGCCTGGCCTTCCGCATCGGCGCCGGGCCAGCTGCCCAGCAGCGCCTCGGCCGCTTTCCGGTCGGGCGCTTCCAGCATGGTGAAGCCGGCCACGGCCACATCGTCGAAGGGACCATCGGTAAGGCGCCATTCGCCATCGCTGCGCTGCATGCGCACGGCGCTGGTGCTCGATTGCAGCCACCTGGCGTTCGGCACGGCGGCTTTCAGTTCAGCGGAGGGGAAGTCGTCCGCTTCCGACGTGGCGTCGGCCCTGCGCAAGATCATGAATTGCATGACTGGTCCCTTCAAGGAGAGCGGGCCACCCTTGTACGGCCGCCCGCTTCGCATTAATGGCGCTGCTGCTGTGCCGCCTTGGCCATGACGCGCTCTTCCTGCTCGCGCAATTCCGGCGTGAACTCGGCGCCGAAATCGGCCGCCTCGAAGACCTGGCGGATTTCGATGTCGCTGTCGCTCTCCATCGGATTGGGGCAGCGCTTGACCCATTCGATGGCTTCCTCCAGCGACTTTACCTGAATCAGCCAGAAGCCGGCAATGAGCTCCTTGGTTTCCGCGAATGGACCGTCGGTTACCGTGCGCTGGCTGCCCGAGAAGCGCACGCGCGCACCGCGCGAGGAGGGATGCAGGCCTTCGCCGGCCAGCAGCACGCCGGCGTTGACCAGCTCCTCGTTGTACTTGCCCATGGCCGTCAGCAGCTCGGTACCGGGCATCTTGCCCGCTTCGGATTCTGGGCTGGCCTTGACGATGATCATGAATCGCATGCTCGCCTCCTCACTGGCCGCAGCCGGGAGTCTGCTTCATCATCTCTTCCTGCATCTGCTCCGGCGTCATGTCGCGTACATGGGTGGCGATGGACCAGCTATGGCCGAACGGGTCGATGATCTGGCCATAGCGGTCGCCCCAGAACATGTCCGCCGGCGGCATCCTGGCGGTGGCGCCGGCCTCCACGGCCTGCTTGTAGGCCGCGTCCACGTCGGCCACGTACATGTGCAGCGTGACGGGCGTGCCCTTCAGGTGCTTGGGGCCGAAGCCGCCCCAGTCGGGGAAGTCGTCGGCCAGCATCACGGTCGAATCGCCGATCTTGACGGCAGCGTGCAGCAGTTTGCCGCCCGGGCCGGGAATGCGCGCCTGCTCGACAGCGTTGAAAGCCTTCTTGTAGAACTCGATCGCGGCAGCGGCGCCCTCGCAGATGATGTGCGGGGTGATGGTGTGCATGTCGTCTGGAATGGGTTTCACGCTCATTTTGCTATCTCCGTTGTGTTGAGGAAAGTGGATGCCCCCGTTTTTGCGGCTTCCATATTCCCACGACGGGCCGGTGAACGCCATATCGACATCCGCGTGCAAAAATATTTTTGTGGGGCGTGCTTACGGTTGTACGATGACGGGCATGACTACAAACAACATTGCATGCCGCACGGGCGCGGTCCTGGCCTATTCGCTTACCTTTGTGCTGGCGCTGCCCGCTGCTGCGGCGGCGACCGGCATCCGCGCCGAGCCATACGGCGCCACGCCGGCCGGCGTGGCCGTCGAACGGGTAACGCTGACCAACGAACGCGGCATGCAGCTGTCCTATATCGACTACGGCGCCACCCTGGTGTCGGCAATGGTTGCCGGCCGGCACGGCAAGCGCGCGAACATCGTGCTGGGCGCGCCGGATCTGGCGGGCTTCATGGCAAGCACCCGCCGCTACGGCGCGGTCATCGGCCGCTACGCCGGCCGCATCGGCAATGCGCGCTTCACGCTGGACGGCAAGGAATACCTGCTCACGCCAAACAGGAACGGCACGGCCATCCACGGCGATCCGAACGGCCTCGACAAGCGCGTCTGGTCGCGCACCGATTTCGCGGACCGTGAATCCCTGGGCTCGGTATATAAGCTGGTCAGCCCGGATGGCGACCAGGGCATGCCGGGCAGGATGGAGATCGCGGTGACTTACCGGCTGATGCGCGCCCGCGACGAATTCCGCATCGAGTATGCCGCGCGCAGCGATGCGCCGACCGTGGTGAATCTGACGAATCACGCTTACTTCAATCTGTCCGGCGCGGGCAGCAGCGGCATGGACGGGCATCGTTTCATGATCGATGCCGGGCGCTATGTGGCGGCGGATGGGAAGAAGGTGCCGACCGGCGAGCTGCCGAGCGTGGCCGGCACGCCGCTGGATTTCCGCCAGCCGGCCAGCGCCAGCGCGCGCCTGGCGGGTGCCGCGGCAGGCGGCTTGTGGGGCACGCCGCCTGGCTATGACCACGGTTTTGTCTTCAGCAAGCCGCAGGGCAGGCTGGCGCGCGTGGCGGTGATTGAGGACCTGTCCAGCGGCAGAAGAATGGAGGTCAGCACCAGCGAGCCCTCGGTCCAGTTCTTCACCGCGAACTCTTTCGACGGCGTGGAAATGGGCGGCGAGGGCAGGGCATACCAGCGCTACGACGGCTTTGCTTTCGAGACCCAGCACCTGGCCGACAGCCCGAACCAGCCGGAATTCCCCTCGACCACGCTGCGGCCGGAAAAGGAATTCCGCTCGCTGACCGTGTTCAGCTTCAGTCGTACATCGGGCCGGCGGTAACGAACGGCCCGCCCTGGTAGATCGACGTCGCATCGTCGGCGGCAGGGCGTTCGGCCGAATCCGGGAAGCGGCCGGCAAACTCGCTGGAGCTGCGCGCAGGCCTGTAGCCGAGGTGCGCAGCCTTGTGGTTGTCCCACCAGCGCGTGGCGTTGTCCGAGGTGCCGAAGGTGATGGTATGGCCGACGCGCGGCGTGAACAGGGAGCGGCGGATCAGCTCCACCAGGTCGTCATACGCCAGGAAGGTGGTCATCATGCGCTGGTTGCGCGGCTCGGGGAAGGAGGAGCCGATGCGCAGGCACACGGTCTCGATGCCGAAGCGGTCGTAGTAATAGCGCGACAGCGCTTCGCCAAAGCATTTGCTGACGCCATAGAAGCCATCCGGGCGCAGCGGCATGTCCGCATCCACCAGCTGGGTGGTCGGGTAGAAGCCCACGGTATGGCTGGAGCTTGCATACACCACGCGCTTCACGCCGGCCTTGTACACGGCTTCGTACAGATGGTGCAGGCCGAGGATATTCGCCTGCATGATCGGCTCGAACTTGTCCTCCACCGAAATGCCGCCGAAATGCAGCACCGCGTCCACATCGCGCACCATGGCCAGCACGGCCTCGCGGTCGGCCAGATTGCACTGCACGATCTCTTCGCCATCGCCGGCAGCGCCGAGATCCGCGATATCGTTCAGGCGCACGATCTGCGCCCATGGTTTGATGCGCTCGCGCAGGATTTTGCCCAGGCCGCCGCCGGCGCCGGTCAACAGCAATCGTTTGAAGGGTTTGCTCATGTGGTTTTCCGTAATTTCAGGATGAAGTTAAACGTTTAACTTGAGTATATCGGAAATTTTAGCCGCGTCAACCGGGTAGATGGCGTGGTAAGATCGGCTCCCCGATACAGCGATAACAAAAATGAAGAAAACCGTTTCCACGATCCGTGACGTTGCCGCCGCGGCGGGCGTATCGACAGCGACCGTTTCCAAGTTCATCAACGGCACGCAACGCTTCTCGCCGGCCGTGGAAACCAGGATCGGACAGTCGATCGAGGAACTCGGTTATCGCTCCAATCCCATGGCGCAGTCCATGATCACGGGGAAGACCAAGACCGTCGGCCTGGCGGTGCTGGACATCGCCAATCCCCACTTCTCCAGCATCGTCAAGGGCGCCAACCGCATCGCGCAGGAGCAGGGCTACACGCTGCTGCTGGTGGATACCGATGAAAATCCGGGCCGCGAGCGCCAGTTGCTGGAGGCGCTGAGCCGGCGCGTGGACGGCATGATCATCTTCACGCGTATGCAGGAAAGCGAAATGGGCTGGCTGGTGAAGCTGAACCACCCGCTAGTCATGTTCGGGAAACTGGAGCATATCGAGCTGCCGACCGTGGCCAGCGACGACTTCCGCGGCGGCTATATGGCCGCGCGCCACCTGATCACGCAAGGCCACAAACGCTTTGCCTATATCGGTTTCCCCCGTTCGCGCCGCGATGGCGAACGGATGGGCGGCGTGCGCGACTGCCTGCAGGCGCATGGCCTGCCGCTGACGGTGCACGAGGCTTCGCAGCCGTCCGCAGCGGAAGGGGAGCGCCTGTGCTCTTCGATCATGCTGGGCGCCGAGCATCCGGATGCGCTGATCTGCTACAACGACCTGATGGCCCTCGGCTTCATGAAGGCCGCCCAGACACTCGGTTTCCGTCTGCCGGTCGATATCTCGGTGGCCGGTTTCGACAATATCCAGTACGGCAATTACACCTCGCCGGCGCTGACTTCGGTGGACCTGCAAAGCGAGCGCATGGGCATGGCGGCGATGGAAAAAGTCCTCGCCATCATCAACGGCAAGGATGTCGATCGCTTCACCATCATCGATCCGCAACTGGTGCTGCGCGCCTCCACCACCAGCCGCAACTAGCACTTTCCACGCTTCGAACTGAAACGCTTTACGTTTGAAAAAAATTCGTCTAACATCAAGTTAAACGTTTAACTAAAGCGGGGAAAATGACAAAATCCGGAGACCTCAAGCCGCTGGCCGCGATCGTGATCGCCATGGCCAGTGCAAGCGCAGCCGCAGCCAGCCAGCAGGCGCAGGATCAGCTGCTGCAGCCCATGAACCGCATCGTCCAGCAGAATGCCTACGGCCAGCTGGACTACTTCTTCGACCGCCTGGTCAGGGACAAGCAGAACCTGGTCATCGACGGCAGTGCGCCCTTCAAGAGCGGCGATAAATTCCTGCCCGGGAAAATCGCCGCGGGCCTCGGCTATGTGCTGACCAACACGCCCAAGGACGACGCGCGCCTCGCGCAGCGTCTGGCCGACTACCGCGCCATCGCCGACCTGACCATCGGCATGGAGAACCACACCTGGGGCATCTACTACTACCTCGGAGCGCTGTACCGCCTGAAGCAGGCGGGCTTGCTGGAGCAGGCGGTCAGCCCTGAAACGATGGCGAAGCTGCGCGAGAAGCTGGACTGGCGCCACTTCGTGCGCCAGCCCGAGTGGGAGCTGATCGATCTGCCGACCAATTACTTCGGCGTCGCCTTCAGCATTGCGCGCCTGCGCATGCTGCTTGGCTGGGAGGACGACAGCGCGTCCAGGGTCCTGCTGGACAAGATGCTCAAGCACTATGCAGCCTATTCCGGCCAGTACGGCTTCAGCGACGAGACGGCAGGCGAGGGCCGCTTCGACCGCTACAGCATCCTGCTGATTGCCGAAATCTGCGAGCGCTATGTGGAGACGGGCCTGGAAGTGACGCCGGAGCTGAAGGCCATGCTGCGCAAGGCGGCAACGGTGGCGCTGAATGTGTCGAATGCGGACGGGCAGGGCTTCAGCATGGGCCGCAGCCTTGGGCCGTATGGCGAAACGGCGATGCTGGAAATCCTGTCCATCTCGGCCTATCTCGGCGTGCTGACGCCGGAGGAGAAGGAATACGCCTACGCCTATTCCTCGCGCATCGCGCAGCGCTACATGGAGTTCTGGTTCAATCCGGAACTGCGTTCGGTGGACATGTGGAACCAGGGCCGCCGCACGGACGGCTATCGCGGCAAGCACCGCATCCTGGGCGAGAATTTCTCGCTGCTGCATCAGCTGATCTTCACCAACGAGCAATGGAATATGGCGGGCATGAAGGACAAGGCGCCGCCGCAGGATCTGAAGGCCTGGCTGGAACGCACGCGGCCGCGCTTCGATCTGACCACCTATGCCAAGGGCGAGTACGACCGCGCGCTGGCCGTGTATCGCGACAAGGGGCATGTGTTCAGCCTGTCCATGATTAACGGTGGCCAGAGCCAGCACGCCAACAGCCCGTATTACCCGCTGCCGTTTGCGCCGGACCTGATTTCCGGTATCGCGGACAGCGGCGCGGCCCATCCGCAGCTGCTGCCGAAGTTCACGCTGGCCGATGGCAGCGAGCTGCTGCCGACGGCGTGGATCAAGGATATCCGCACGGCGCAGAAGGGGCAGTCCTATACCGTCAGCTATCATCAGGATGAGCTGGATAAGCTGGGCAGGAATGTGCCGCAGAAGGATGGCCGCATCAAGCTGCAGACGGAATATACGCTGGAGCCGGGGCGCATCGTGCGCAAGGACATATACACGCCGCAGGGTGGGCAGCAGGTGAAGCGGGTGTCGCTGGAGTTCGGCTCGTTCTCGTCCGCGCCTGCGATCAAGGGAAACACGGTGAGCTTCGGCGAGGGCGGCGTGCAGGAGTTCAGCGTGAGCGGGCTGCAGGAATGCAGCGTGGCCGCGGCTGCAGGCAGCGATGCGTGGAAGGCGCCGTATGGCGCGATGAAGTCGGTGGTCAGCTGCGCCTCGGGTGCGTTCACGATGGACAAGCCGCTGGTGATTACCTGGTCGCTGCGCTACAGGTAAGCTTATAGGTGGAGTCATGCCGCATCTGAAACTTGAATACAGCGCCAATCTGGAGGCGCACTGCGATGTGCAGCAGCTGTGCACGGCGCTGTGCAATGTGCTGACGCAGATCGAGGACGGGCAGGGCGCGCGCGTGTTCCCTCTGCTTGGCACGCGCGTGCTGGCCTATCCCGCCGCGCACGCTGCAGTCGCCGATGGCGCACCTGAGCGGGCATTTCTGTATATGCAGCTGCTGGTCACGGCCGGCCGCAGCGACCGGTTGCTGGCGCGCGTCGGCGCTGCGCTGCTGGCGGCGGTGGATGGGCAGTGCGCCGCGCTGCAAGGCAGGCTGGCGCTGCGCGTCACGCTGCATATCGATGAGGGGGCGCCCGCCTACGAAGGCAAGCGGGCGTACCAGGCTTAGCCGATAGCCGGGAAGGTGATACGGAACTGCAGCCCGCCGCCTTCGCGGTTGGCCAGATGCAGTTCCGCGCCGTGCCGCTGCAGCACGCGATCGACAATCGCCAGCCCAAGGCCGGCGCCATTCGCCTGGCTGCGCGCCGTATCGAGCCGGGTGAAGGGCTTGAGCAGCTGTCCGATCTGTTCCTCGGGCACGCCGTTGCCATGGTCCTGCACTTCAACGATCACGCGGCGCGCCGTGTGCATGCCTTTCACGGAGCAGCGGATATCGATTTCCGCCACCTCGGCGCCCGGCGTCTTGCCGTAGCGGCGCGCATTTTCCACCAGGTTGTTGATCACGCGTTTCAGGTCGGTGGAGTTGCCGAGAATGTGGCAGCGCTCCGAAATGTCCGTCGTAATCCTCACCTCCGGCGAGCGGCCCGCCTCGTGCGCCGTTTCCTCCAGCAGCGCGCCCAGGTCCACATTGATGAAGCTCGATGCCTCGGTCGGCTTGGCGTAGTCGAGGAACTGGGCAATGATCGCGTCCATCTGCGCGATATCGGACTGCATCCCTTCGCGCGCATCGCTGGACAGGTTCGCCATCTCGATTTCCAGCTGCATGCGCGCCAGCGGCGTGCGCAGGTCGTGCGAGATGCCGGCCAGGATCACCGCGCGGTCCGACTCCACCTGCTGCAGGTCGTCGATCATCTGGTTGAAGCTGCGGTTGGCGTGGCGGATTTCCTGCGGACCTTCCTCCGGCAGCGGCTCGGGGCGGCGGCCGGCCGCGATTTCGCGCGCCGCTGCCGTCAGGCGTTTCAGCGGCAGGTTGATCAGGCTGGAAATCAGCGCAGCGCCCAGCAGCGAGACCAGCGACACCACGCCCGCCCAGCCCAGCCACTGCACCGGGCCCTGCAGGCGCTCGCGCTCCAGCATCAGCCAGTAGCGGTCGTCGTCGATCTTGAAGCTGACCCAGAAGCCGGGCACGTCGTTTACCGCGGAAGAGAAGCGCGTGTCGGCGCCCAGCTTGGCCTGCACCATCGCGGCGATATCCGGCATCAGCGCATTATCGGGCGGCGGATCGACATCGTCCGTGTCCTCCATCGGGAATACCCGGATGCCCTCGTTGGACACCAGTTCGAACAGCAGTTCGCGCCGCAAATCGGGCGCGGAGTGGGTCAGGGCGGCGCGCGTGATGGTGACCACGGAAATCACCTGGGCCGCAGTCTGCTGCGCCTGCGGGTCGCGCTGGACCAGCGAAATCATGCCGATCCATGCGGACATGCTCAGCGTGGTCAGCACGCTGAGCAGGAGGAAAGTACGCCAGAAAAGGCCGCTGCGGAACCAGTTGAGGCGGGGAAGGCGGAACTTCATTCAGCAGAAGGTCAGCGCGGCTGCCCCTCCGGAATGAAGACATAGCCCAGGCCCCACACCGTCTGGATATACAGGGGGCTGGAAGGGTCCGGCTCGATCAGCTTGCGCAGGCGCGAGATCTGCACGTCCAGGCTGCGGTCGAACACTTCGTATTCGCGGCCGCGCGCCAGTTCCATCAGCTTCTCGCGCGACAGCGGCTGGCGCGCATGGCGGGCAAACACCTTCAGCACCGAGAATTCGCCGGTGGTCAGCGGCACGGTCTCGCCGTTCTTCTTCAGCGTGCGCGTGCCCAGGTCCAGCACGAACTGGCCGAACTCGAAGGTTTGCGGGGTTTCCGACGGCGCGCCGGGGATTTCGTCCGGCTGCTTGCGGCGCAGCACGGCGCCGATGCGGGCCACCAGTTCGCGCGGGTTGAATGGCTTGGGCAGGTAGTCGTCCGCGCCCATTTCCAGGCCGACGATGCGGTCCACGTCTTCGCCCTTGGCGGTCAGCATGATGATCGGGGTCTGGTCGCCCGCGCCGCGCAGGCGGCGGCAGATGGACAGGCCGTCTTCGCCAGGCAGCATCAGGTCCAGCACCAGCAGGTCGTAGCGCTCGCGCAGCCACAGCTTGTTCATGGCGGTGGCGCTTTCCGCGGTGACGACGTTGAAGCCTTGCTCGGTCAGGTAGCGGCGCAGCAGGTCGCGCAGACGCACATCATCGTCCACCACCATGATCTTGGCGGCATGGCCATGCTGGTTGGTCGGAGCGTTGTTGCTGGAGTCCGGAGAATTGTTGGTCATAAGGCTATCGCAATTGTCAAAAACTATGGCGCTATGGTAACGTCTTAACGCCCTTGCGAGTACCCCCGTACAAAGGCATTACACATTGTTACACTCTTTACCCTGTGTGTCTTACACTCATAGGTAAAGCCGCATACACTGCGGTCATAGAAGTAAAGCTTATACCAGATGGCAGCGACACGAGGAACGGCAATGAAACCAGCAGCGAAATCGAAGACAGGGAAGGCAGGAGTGATCGCCGCCTCGGTCGCCGTGTGCTGCTGCGCGCTGCTGGCCGGCGCCGTGCATGCGGCCGGCGATCCTGGTCCCAATTCCCCCCAGAAGAAAGAAGGGCGCGAGCGCGGAGACTTCCGCGACCGCGACAGCCGTTGGGGCGACAGCCGCGATCCGCGCGCTTTTGCCGCCCGCGCCGAAGAGCAGCGGCGTATGATGGAAGAAAACAGCAATAACGCAGAAATGAGCCGTAGAATGGGCCGCATGACGGCCGATGAACGCCGCGACCTGCGCCGCCAGATTAACGAGGCCGGCCAGGAAGTGTATGCTTTACCACCAAAACGTTAACTGCCCAGACAGAAATTTGACCAGCTTGTGATGTTTTACGTGTAATATTATTTGCTCGTAAGACATTTTTTCGCCGTGGGCGGAAGACGGTGCTGGAGGGTTTCTGTGTCTCAAGAGGACCTACTACAGGAAGGTTTGATCAGCCGGGAGGACGGCGTCTATCTGGACGCCCGCCTGGCTGCGCCGGCATTGCTGGCGGCGGTCGATCGCCTGTTCGGTTCCGGCTACCTGCTGGCGGGCCTGAACTACCCGGTCCTGAACCGGGTGCTATATGGCGTAGGGCCTGATCTGGCGCCGCATCCCGAGCTGCTGGCGCGCGTCGCCGACAAGGTGCTGAAGTTCGATCCCGCGCGCAAAGCCCTGTACCGCCCCGCCAAGCTGATTGAAGGTACGGCCGAATATTTCTTCGAGCCGCAGTTCCTGGAAGCGGAAGAACTGTCCGACGGCACGCTGCTGCCGGAGCGCCCGGTGCGGCTGGATTTCGACGAATTCGTGGCCGATATGTGGGGCAAAGGCATCCGCTTCGGCATCCAGGAAGCGGCAGTCAGGGGCGCCATGGCCGCTCCGCGTGGCGAGCGCACAACAGCGGCGCGCCGGCTTGAACCCTCGCCGGCACTGGATGCGCAGATCGTTGAAATCTCGCGCGACCTGCATCGCAGCAATGCGCCGCGCGAGCGCGCCGATGGCCGCGTCGATCTCACCAGCTTCCAGAACCGCTTCCCGCAAATGAAGCATGGCCAGCGCCTGCTGCAAAAGCTGCCGGGCGCGCCGGGCGAGCAGGGGCGCGATCTGAATGGCGCACCGATTCCGCCCAACCAGCCTTCCGATGTGAACTTCGGCTTCTATGCCGGCGAAGGCACGCTGGTGGTGAAGGAGGCGGACGGCGAATACCTGATCGCCGGCCAGGATGGCTTCCTGAACGTGGATACCAAGAGCGGCCGCATCTCCGTCAGCGACAAGATCGTCAGCCGCGAAGGCGTCAGCGGCCGCACCACCGGCAACCTTGAGCTGATGGGCGCCTTCGAGGAATTCGGCGACGTGCAGGAACTGCGCGACGTGAACGGCAGCGACATCACGGTGCATGGCGACGTGTTCGGCCATATCAAGTCCAGCGGCGGCGCCGTGGTGCTCGGGCGGAATATCGTCGGCGGCAGCGTGATGAACGCCAAAGGCAGCGTGCGCGTGGAAGGCGTGGCCTCGAACTCCCTGATCCAGTGCATCGACGGAGAAATCCGCATCGAGGGGCGCGCCGAGAGCTGCGTCATCACCGGCACCAGGGTGGTGATTGCGGAAGCTTCCAACTGCGAGATATTTGCCGACGAGGTGGAGATCGAACTGGCCATCGGCTGCGCCGTATCCGGCCGCAAGGTACTCATTGAAAGTGCTGGTCCGCGCAAGAACAGCGAGATGTTCGTCTATGTGCAGGTGAAGGATGTCAGCGCGCACGACAAGGAACTGGCCCAGCTCGAAACCCAGGGCGCCGCACTGGCGGCCGAACTGGAAAAGCTGCGCGCCGAACACGCAGCGCTGAGCGCACAGACCGAAGTGCGCACCTACCTGGCGCTGGCCGACCGCCTGCGCACGGGCGAACTGCAGCTGACGCCGGCCCAGGTGCCGCAGCTGAAAAAGCTGGCCGCTGCCGTGGCGCCGCAAGTGAAACTGGTGGGCCAGCTGCTGCAGGCGGTGAAAGCCGCCGAAATCAGGCAGGAACAGGCGGCCAAGCGCCGCGCCGAACTGGACGCGCTGAAGCGCGATGCGGCGGCGCGTTCGTCCTGCGCCATCAAGATGGTGGACGGCGAAACCCTGGTCCGCACCATGCCCCTCCATGACGTGGCCGCCTCGGCCTACGGTCTTCCAGCCAAGGATTACAAGGCCATGCTGCGTGGCCCGCGCCTGGACAGCGAAACCCTGTACGCAGCAGGCAGCGGTAACGTGAACTGGCACGGGGGCACAAGTGGCTCATGACGATCCGGCTGTAAACGATCTGCCATCGGCGCTGGTGCAGCGCGGCGACGGCGTGTACTTCAAGGCCGATGCGCCGCCGGCAGCGCTGCAGGCGGCGGTCAACCAGATATTCCTGTCCAGCGCCTATTTCCCCGGCCTGGACTACGGCGTGTTCCTGCGCGCACTGTACGGCGCCGGCCCGGAACTGCCGGAAGGGATCAAGGGCAAGTCGCTGCTGCGCTTTGCGGACAGCATCCAGCCTTTCAAGGCCTTCCGCCGCGAGCTGTACAAGTCGGTGCGCATCATCAACGGCGAGGCCGAATACTACTTCGAGCCGGTGTTCATCGAAATCGAAGGCCTGCCTTCGCAGCAGGCGCATCTCGATTTCGGCGAATTCGTGGCCGACCTGTGGGTGAAGGGCATACGCTTCGGCATCGATGCGCCGGTCGTCAAGGAAGCCATTGCTTCCGGCAAGCCGGCGCGGCTGGTGGTGGCGCGCCGCCTGCCGCCCGCGCCGGGCCGCGACGCCATGATCATCGAAGTATCGGAAGACATTCACCGTTCCAACGCGCCGCGCATGCTGGCCAACGGCCGCTTCGACCTGCACACCTTCCAGAACCGCTTCCCGCAGGTGAAGGCGAATACGCGCCTGCTGAAGAAGGAGCCGTCCACGCCGGGCCTGCGCGGCTTCGAGCTGTCCGGCATCGTGCTGGAGCCGCCGGAGCCGCGCGACCTGGAAATGTCGTCGGTGGCGGGCGAGGGCACCACGGTGCAGCACATCAGGGGCGAGGACTACCTGGTGTCCGCAGTGGAGGGCTTCCTCAACGTCGATAGCTCCAGCAAGCGCATTTCCATCGGCCCCAAGATCGTCAGCCGCGAAGGCGTAAGCGTGCGCACCACGGGCAACCTGCAGCTGAAAGGCGAATACGAGGAATTCGGCGAGGTGCAGGAACAGCGCGTGGTCGAAGGCGGCCACATCACCGTGCACGGCGACGTGTTCGGCAACATCAATTCGCGCGGCGGCGCCATTTCGCTGCAGAAGAACCTGATGGGCGGCACCGCCGTGAACGCCGACGGCGACATCCGCGTCAAGGGCGTGGCCTCGGGCGCGGTGCTGCAGACGAAGAACGGCGAAGTGGTGCTGAACAAGGCGCAGAACTGCGTGATCACCGGCACCCGGGTGGTGATCGCCGAAGCCTACAACTGCGAGATCATTGCCGACGAGGTGCTGATCCGCGTCTGCGAAGGCTGCGCCATCGCGGCGCGCAAGATCGAAATCGAAAACGCCGGCCCGCGCAAGCAGGCGGAAATGCTGGTGCACGTGCTGGTGCCGGAGACCGGCAAGTACGACCAGAAGATGGAGGAGTACCGCCAGAAATCCGCCGGCTATGCGGCGCAGGCGGAAAAGCGCCAGGCCGAAATCGACGCCATTACCAGCGAGCCGGAACTGCGCAACTACCTGACCCTGGCGACCAGGCTGCGCAAGCAGGAGGTGACCCTGACGCAGGAGCAGCTGCCGCTGTTCCAGAAGATGGCGGTGCAGGTCGGCCCTTCGCTGCGCCACGTGGGCAAGCTGTCGCTGTCCGTGAAGGAAGCCCAGGTGCAGCAGAAACAGATGGAGGACCAGTGCGCGCTGGTGCTGAAGCAGAAGCTGGCCATCATCGGCGCGGCGCGCTGCACCATCCGCCTGGTCATGGGCGATACGCTGGTGCGCAAGATGAGCTTCAATCCGGATCTCGGACCGGTGTATCACCTGACGCCGAAGGAAGCAAAGGCGAAGCTGCGTTCCAGTGCGATCGCCGGCGAACCGCTGTTCAGCGGCGCGTCCGGCGAAGTGGACTGGAGCGCCTGCAACGAAATCAGCTGAAGCCGTGCTTAGTGCACGGCGGACAGCACCGCGTAGCAGGGCATGGCGCCCAGCGGCAGGTCGTAGAACAGATTGTTCTGCAGCTCGTTGATCTTGCCGTTCTCCGACATCAGCTTGATCTTGCTCAGGTAGTCGGCCAGCGCCAGCACCCGTCCCAGCGGCGACAGCTGCGCCCCTTTTTTCAGCGCATCCTGTTCGCGCATGGCCTGCACGATCAGCGGCGGGAAGTGCCATTCCTCCGCAATCACGGCCGAGATCTGGCGTCCCAGCGCCAGCAGGCGGGCGCAGAAAACCGTGCTGCCGAGAGCGCGGCTTTCGCCCGCCACCTGGTCCATCACGCGCAGCGCGGTCTGCAGGCCGGCGTTCTGCACCAGCCCGGTGAGGAAGGCCTCGAAAGGATCGACATTGAATTCCGAAGCCAGCATGCGGCAGGCCACGGCGGAACGCTCGGACTGCTCCCAGATGCGCGGCGCCATCAGCTTGGTGTAATAGCCGGAATTCAGATCGACGATGGGGCGGAAGGCGACGCTGGTGATCAGCTGGCGCAGGCCTTCCTGGCCGATCACGATGACCGCGTGTTCCACGCTGCTGATGTGGGTGACTTCCTGGTGCGACTGCTGGATCGAACTGTTGGCCAGCCGCGTCACGGCGGACACCAGCACCAGGTCGCTGGAAATCTTGCGCGCGATCTGGGCGCCGGCAAAGTTCTCGCTGCGCAGCGATTGCAGCAGCTGCGGGATCAGGCCCGGCATGCGGCGCAGCATGTCCGCTGCCGTGCGGCCGGAGCCGGCGGCCTGGCCGACCGCGTGCAGCACCTTGTTTTCGCACTCGTTCATGTCCAGCCGCTCCGGATAGCGCAGGCCGAACAGCCAGTGGTTATAACTACTATTTACGAAGTCTCGCTGCTCGAAAGTCGGTCCCCCCAGCGTGACTGCCTGCAGCGGGGTGGGGGCGGTGCTGGCCCAGGTTTCGGGCGGGGCGGAGTCCTGGAAGTCGGCGAAGTCGCTGGCGCTCAGGGCGGCGGCGGCCGGCGCGGAAGGAACGGGGGCGGCAACCGCCGCGGTGGCGGCAGGTGTCCTGGACATATCGGGCCCGCGCGGCGCGGGAGCCGGGCGGGCGATAAGGCGCCGAAGCCATTCGTACATGCAATTGCCTTCTTAATAATTCATTCTTTGCATTGTAGCCCACTCGGGATTCATTGAGTCCTGTCAATATGCATGTTGTTGCATAACGGTACGATGGCACCGCCACGTGCTGCAAAGAAAGGATCATCATGCAATGGACAAACCCTGGCTGCGCGCCGGTCGTGGACACCGGGCTGCGCCAATATCTGAGCTTCCGCCTCGGCGGCCTGGAATACGCGCTGGACTACGAGCGCGTGCGGGAGCTGCGTCCACTGCAATCGCTGGAGCGGGTGGCCAGCGGCGGCGAAATCGTGCCGGGCGTGGCGCTGTCGCACGGGGTCATCATGCCCATCGTGGACATGCGCATCGCCTTCGGCCCGCGTCCGCTGCAGCATGATCCGCGCACGGACGTGATCGTGCTGCGGCTGTCGAATTGCGTGATGGGGATGGTGACGGACGGCGTGAGCGATATCGTCACGCTGTCGCCGCAGCAGATCCACCCCTTCCGCAGTGTCGGGAAGGAGGTGGACTACCTGCGCGGCATTGGCGAACTGGGGGCGCGGCGCCTGATCGTGCTCGATATCGACAAGCTGATGGCGATCCGCAGCGCCAGTCTTCAGGCGGCCAGCGCTTCCAGCTGCTCCTGCAGCTCCAGCCATTCCCCTTCGAGCGCTTCCAGCTCCTTCGTGCACTCGACCTGATCGGCCAGCAGGGTTTTCAGCTTCGGCTTGTTGTCGGCGTCGTAGATGGCCGGATCGGCCAGGGCGGTGTCGATGTCGGCTTTCTGCGCGCTGCGCCTGGCCATCTGCTCGTCCACCTTCTTCAGGCGGTTCTCCAGTGGCTTGCGCTGGGCGGAGAGTTTCTGGCGCTGTTCGGCTTCCAGGCGTTTCTGTTCCTTGCGCTCGGCGGCCGACATCGGTAGCGCATCGGCTTCAGCGCCGGCTGCGGCGCTGCCGGCAGCGGCAGCTGCTGCCGCGGCGGCGCCGGGCGCCGGCTTGGCCAGCTTGGTCTGGAACAGCCAGTCCTTGTAGTCATCCAGGTCGCCGTCGAACTCGCGCAGGCGCCCGCTCTCGACGATGATGAACTGCTCGGTGGTGGCGCGCAGCAGGTGGCGATCGTGGGACACCACCACCAGCGTGCCTTCGAACTGGGCCAGCGCATCGGTCAGCGCCTCGCGCGTTTCCAGGTCCAGGTGGTTGGTCGGTTCGTCCAGCAGCAGCAGGTTGGGGCGCTGCCACACGATCAGGGCCAGCGCCAGGCGCGCCTTTTCGCCGCCGGAAAACGGCGCAATCTTCGAGGTCACCATGTCGCCCGGGAAGTTGAAGCTGCCCAGGAAATTGCGCAGCTCCTGCTCGCGCGTGGTCGGCGCCAGCTTCTGCAAGTGCCACAGCGGCGACTCGTCATGGCGCAGCATCTCCACCTGGTGCTGGGCGAAGTAGCCGATGATCAAGCCCTTGCCGGTGGTCGAGCTGCCTTCCAGCGGCTGCAGGTCGCCGGCAATGGTCTTGATCAGCGTCGATTTGCCGGCGCCGTTTACGCCCAGCAGGCCGATACGCTGGCCGGTCTGCAGCGAGAAATTGATGCCGCGGACGATCAGCTTGTCGCCTTGCTCGGTGTGGTAGCCGGCGTTCACGTCTTCCATCACCAGCAGCGGATTCGGCGCCGACAGCGGCTCGCGGAACTCGAAGGAGAATTCGGCGGCCGCACGCAGCGGCGCCAGTTCTTCCATCTTCGCCAGCTGCTTCATGCGGCTCTGCGCCTGGCGCGCCTTGGTGGCCTTGGCCTTGAAGCGGTCGATGAAGGACTGCAGGTGGGCGCGGGCACGCTGCTGCTTCTCGATGGACGCCTGCTGCAGAACCAGGTGCGCGGCGCGCTGGCGTTCGAAGGCCGAGTAGTTGCCCGAATAGCGTTTTAGCTTGCGGTCGTCGATGTGGACGATCACGTTCACGATCTCGTCCAGGAAATCGCGGTCGTGGGAGATGATGATCAGGGTGCCTGGATAGCGTTTCAGCCAGTCTTCCAGCCAGATGATGGCGTCCAGGTCCAGGTGGTTGGTCGGTTCGTCCAGCAGCAGCAGGTCGGACGGCGACATCAGCGCCTGCGCCAGGTTCAGGCGCATACGCCAGCCGCCCGAGAAGGACGCTACCGGCTGCTGCATCTGTTCCAGCGTGAAGCCAAGGCCCAGCAGCAGCTGCTCGCCGCGCGACTGGACGGTATAGGCGTCGGCATCGGCCAGGGCGGTGTGCACTTCGGCGATGGCGATGCCGTTGTCGTGCGACTCGGGCAGCGCTTCCAGGCGCGCCAGTTCCGCCTGCAGTTCGCGCAGGTGGACGTCGCCGTCGATGGCGTATTCGAGGGCGGCGCGCGGCAGGGGCGGGGTTTCCTGCGCAACGTAAGCCATGCGCCACTTGGCGGGGAAGTCGATGCTGCCCTGGTCGGGGTGCAGCTCGTCGCGCAGCATTGCGAAGAGGCTGGACTTGCCGGCGCCATTGGCGCCGATCAGGCCGATCTTGTCGCCCGGGTTGAGGGTCAGGTCGGCGCCTTCCAGCAGCGGCTTCAGGCCGCGCATCAGGCTGACATTGCTAAATCTAATCATGGTTTTAAAACCGAAAGGCTGGGTCAGACCCATGGGGTCTGACCCTAAGGCAGGGGCCGCGGGTCAAGGGTCAGACCCCTTGGGTCTGACCCCGGGGTTAGGTTTACAACTTAAGCTGGTCAGCAGTCAGCAAAAAGACCATATCATCGCCCTGGCTGGTCGTCAGCCAGGTCAGCCCCAGATGTCCGAAGGCCGCTTCCGCGAACGCCTTCTCATTACCGATCTCCACGATCAGCAAGCCATCCTCGGTCAGGCGTTCAGCCGCGCCGGCCACGATCTTGCGCACCAGGTCCATGCCATCCGCACCGCCATCGAGTGCGATCTGCGGCTCGTGCAGATATTCCTGCGGCAGCTTCTTCATCGAACCCGAATTCACATACGGCGGATTGGTGATGATCAGGTCGTACTTCCTGCCGGCCGGGACGTTCGCATACAAATCCGACTGGATCAGCGTCACGCGCTGCTGCAGCTCATAAGTATCCACATTCCGCTGCGCCACCTGCAGCGCCCCTGCCGAAATATCGACCGCATCCACCGCCGCATCCGGGAAAGCATCCGCCATCATGATGGCCAGGCAGCCCGAGCCCGTGCACAGCTCCAGGATATGCGACACGCCTTCCGGCTCGTTGACCCAGGGCGCGAAATAGTTCGGGATCAGCTCCGCGATATACGAGCGCGGCACGATGGTGCGTTCATCGACGTAGAAATTGTAGGTGCCCAGCCAGGCTTCATTGGTGATGTAGGCGGCCGGCACGCGCTCGGTGGCGCGGCGCTCGATCACGGCCAGCACCTGCTGCACTTCTTCCGGCTGCAGGCGGGCGTCGAGGAAGGGTTCCAGCTTGTCCAGCGGCAGCTTCAGGGTGTGCAGGATCAGGTAGGCCGCCTCGTCGAAGGCTTCGGCGCTGCCGTGGCCGAAGAACAGCTTGGCCGTGTTGAAGCGGGTGACGGCGTGGCGCAGCAGGTCGCGCGGCGTGGTGTACAGGGTGGTGTCCATGGTGGTTCTCAGCTCTAGGGTCAGCGCAGCAGGTTTTCGAGGGTGCGGCGATAGATATTCTTCAGCGGATCGATAAAGCGCACTTCAACGTGCTCGTCGATCTTGTGAATGCTTGCATTCGGGGGGCCAAATTCTATCACCTGCTCGCAGATGCGGGCGATGAAGCGGCCGTCGGAGGTGCCGCCGGTGGTGGAAAGCGCGGTCTGCACCCCCGTTTCATCCTTGATGGCGCGGCAGATCGCTTCGCTCAGCGTGCCGCGCGCGGTCAGGAAGGGCTCGCCGCTCAGCGTCCATTCCAGGTCGTATTCGAGGCCATGCCTGTCGAGGATCGCATGCACGCGCTGGCGCAGGCTTTCGTGCGTGCTGGCAGTGGAGAAGCGGAAGTTGAAGTCGATGTGCAGCTCGCCCGGGATCACGTTGTTGGCGCCGGTGCCGGCCCGGATGTTGGACATCTGCCAGGACGTGGGCAGATAGTACTCGTTGCCCTCGTCCCACACCTCGGCCACCAGGTCGGCCAGCGCCGGCGCGGCCACGTGGATCGGATTTTTCGCCAGTTGCGGATAGGCGATATGCCCCTGCACGCCCTTGATGTCCAGCTTGCCGGACAGGCTGCCGCGGCGGCCGTTCTTGATCATGTCGCCCAGCGTCTGCGACGACGTCGGCTCGCCGACGATGCAGTAATCCAGCGTTTCGCCGCGTTCCTGCAGCATATTGCAGACGACCACGGTGCCGTCCACGGCGGGGCCTTCTTCATCGCTGGTGATCAGGAAGGCGATCGAGCCCTGGTGGCCGGGCCGGGCGGCAATGAACTCCTCGCAGGCCACCACCATGGCGGCGATGGAGGTTTTCATGTCGGCCGCGCCGCGCCCATACAGCTTGCCGTCGCGCACGGCCGGCAGGAAGGGCTCGGAGGTCCATTTCTCGACCGGGCCGGTGGGCACCACGTCGGTATGGCCGGCAAACACGAACACCGGGCTTTGCGTGCCGCGCCGCGCCCACAGATTGGTGACGTCGCCCGAGACGATGGTCTCGCACTTGAAGCCGAGCGGCTCCAGCAGCGCAATCAGCTGCGCCTGGCAGCCCTTGTCTTCGGGCGTCACGGATTCGCGGCCGATCAGCTTTTCGCTCAGCAGGAGGGTGCGCGATTGCATGGCTTACAGGCCGAAAATCTGGCGGTATTGCGCATCGGAGAAGCCGACGTGGCTGCCGTCCACGCGCTGCAGCACCGGGCGCTTGATGACGGACGGGTTTTCCAGCATCAGCGCGATGGCGCTGTCCGCATCGACGATCTGCGCCTTGCGCTGGTCGCTCAGCGCGCGCCAGGTCGTGCCCTTCTTGTTCACCAGCGTTTCCCAGTCCACGGTTTTCAGCCAGTGTTGGATTTCTGCCGCAGTCAGTCCTTGCTTCTTGAAATCATGAAACGTAAAGTCCTGTTGCTGGTCCGCGAGCCAGGTGCGGGCTTTTTTGACGGTGTCGCAATTGGGGATGCCGTAGAGGGTAGTCATGGGAAATAAGTGATCAGTTGCGGGGCCGGTGGCCGGAGGACGACATTATAGCCCGCTGGCCATCCTGCCAACTCTCCTGCCGCCGCTTTAACCAGTCTGGTGTCGATTTTCTTTACAGTTACATTTGTATCTTCTGGATAAAAAAAGTTGCATTTAAAAAATTATTTATTTTTCAAAGGCTTACGGAATTCTCGTTGCCCAATGGTACAATCCTTGCTTATACCCAAGGTATAGTGATCAACGAGGAAGAACAATGAACTTTTCTGCACTGGCAAAGAAGCTTTGCGCAACTCTGGCAATTGCAGGGCTTTTTGTTTTCGACACGGCGCCCGTGACGGCTGCGCCCATTAATCTCGTCAAAAACGGCGGCTTTGAACTCAGCACTGGCACTGGCCAGATCGGCTACAACACCACGGTGCAGGACTGGTATTCGCCAGGCGGCTACGCCGGCTACAACTTCCTGTTCGAGCAGGGCACTGCCGACACCACCGGCGCCCACTCCTGGTTCGACGGTCCGGGCTCGATGCCGATGGCCTTGTGGGGCGCAAACAACGGCGGCGCCAACGCGCTGGCGGCCAGCAAGAACGGCGGCAGCTTCGTCGCCAACGACGGCGCCTACGGTGTGGTGCCGATCGCACAGATGATTACCGGCCTGATCGTCGGCCAGACCTACCGCCTGACCTTCGAATGGGCCGCTGCGCAGCAGTACGGCTTCAGCGGCGAAACCAGCGAAGCCTGGTTCGTGCAGTTCGGCGACCAGAAGGCGCAGACCGAGATCTACAAGAACGCCAACCATTCCTCCAGCGAATGGATGGACGCAGCCTTCACCTTTACCGCCTCCGCGACCAGCGAGCTGCTGTCCTTCCTGGCCCTGGGTACGCCGGAAGGCTTCCCGCCAATGTCGCTGCTGGACGGCGTATCGCTGGTGGCGTTCAACTCGCCGCTGGCCATCGGCGAAGTGCCTGAGCCGGCTTCCTGGCTGCTGGTGATGGCCGGCCTGGGCGGCCTGTTCATGGTGGCCCGCCGCCGCCGCGCTGCGTAAGCCGCGCCAGCGTTTCACTGCAATCCGGGCAGGGTGCCAAGCATGCTGGAGCAACTGCCCGCGTTTGCGACACAGATTCTGCGGCTGACCGTCTGGCTGGCCCTGCTGTCCGTTCTCTTCATTCCCCTCGAACGCTGGTTTGCCGTTGCGCAGGCTCCGCACAGCCGGACCGAGCGCCTGCACGACCTGGCTTACTACTTCCTGAGCAGCCTGCTGCCGGCCCTGGTGCTGGGCTTTCCGCTGGCCTTCCTCGGCCAGCTGGCGCACCAGCTGATGCCGGCGGCCGTGCAGTCCGCGCTGGCCGGCCTGCCGCTGGCGGCGCGCCTGGCCCTGGCCTTCCTGATCGGTGAAGTCGGCTACTACTGGGGCCATCGCCTGGCGCACCAGGTCCCCATGCTGTGGCAGTTCCATGCCGTGCACCACAGCCCGCAGCACCTGTATTTCATGGTGAACACCCGTTCCCACCCGATCGACCTGCTGTTCACCCGCTTCTGCGCCTTGCTGCCGCTGTACGTGCTGGGCCTGGCCGGGCCGACCCTGGGCGGCAGCGTCACGCCGGCCGGCGTGATCCTGGTCGGCACCATCTGGGGCTTCCTGGTGCATTCGAATGTGCGGCTGCGCCTCGGCCCGCTGGAGTGGGTGGTAGCGACGCCGCATTTCCATCACTGGCATCACACCCGCTACGACCACATCAACCGCAACTACGCGGCCATGCTGCCCCTGGTGGACAAGCTGTTCGGCACCCTGCACCTGCCGCGCGAATGGCCCGCCGAATACGGCATCGATGTGCCTTTATCGCCAACACTTTCCGGACAACTGGCCGATCCTTTGCAAAGCAATGGCAAAACTGCCCGTTAAATTGTTAGAATCTGGAAATGATTGCATTTTCGGTAATTCGTATTCAATGATTAACACTCGACGTCTGAAGTTGGCTGCTGTTGCGCTGGCGTTGGCCGGCTTTGTGAGCGCTGCGCCCGCCGCCCCCGAGGGCGAGGCAGGACAGTCCGGCACAGGCGGCCAGGCCATCCGCGCCCAAGTCCTGGAGCACGGGGAAGAAGTCACCCGCAAGCTCGATTCCTTTTCCGCCTTCCACCGCAAGGAGCAGACCTCGGCCTGGATAGGCGTCGATCCGCACCTGCATTCGCGCAATCCTGCGCTGATTTCCGATGCCGCGCTGACCACCATGCTGTACCTGCTGTGGGGCGTGATCCTGCTGGTGCTGGTGTACACCGTGCGCCACTATTACTTCACGCTGAACCGCCTGTTCGGCACCCAGCGCCATCCTTACCTGGACATCGTCAACGCCGACTGGCCGACGGTGACCGTGTTCGTTGCCGCGCACAACGAGGAAGCGGTGATTGCCGATTCGCTGCAGGCCTTGCTGGAAGTGGACTACCCGCACGGCAGGCTGCAGATCATGCCGGTCAACGACCGCTCCACCGACGGCACGCGCGCCATCATCGACCGCATCGCGGCCGCCAATCCGGGCCGCATCGCGCCGTTTCACCGTAGCGACGGCAAGCCGGGCAAGGCAGCGGCGCTGAAGGATGCCACCGAGGTGGCGTCGGGCGAGATCCTGATCGTGTTCGATGCCGACTATGTGCCGGGCCGCGGCCTGATCAAGCAGCTGGTGGCGCCGTTCTTCGATCCGGAAATCGGTTCCGTGATGGGCCGCGTGGTGCCGCTGAACACGGGCAGCAACCTGCTGACCCGCCTGCTGGACATGGAACGCTCCGGCGGCTACCAGGTCGATCAGCAGGCGCGCATGAACCTGCAGCTGGTGCCGCAATACGGCGGCACCGTGGGCGGCGTGCGCCGCGCCGCGCTGGCTGCGATCGGCGGCTGGCACGAGGATGCGCTGGCCGAGGATACCGACCTGACCTACCGCCTGCTGCTGCAGGGCTGGAAGACGGCCTACGAGAACCGTTCCGAATGCTACGAGGAAGTGCCGGAAACCTGGCCGGTGCGCGTGCGCCAGATCATGCGCTGGTCGAAGGGGCACAACCAGGCCGCCTTCCGCTACGCCAACGAGCTGCTGTGGACGAAGATGGTGTCCTGGCGCGAGAAGTTCGACGGCCTGCTGCTGCTGGGCGTGTTTGCCATGTCGCCGATCCTGATGTTCGGCTGGATCCTGACCATCATCCTGTTCTACTTCAACCACACCAACTGGCTGACCGGCGTGCTGGCGCTGTTCGCGCTGATGTCGTACAGCGCGCTGGGCAACTTCGCCGCCTTTTTCGAGATCGGCGCGGCGGTGTACCTGGACGGCAACAGCAAGCGGCTCCGCCTGATGCCGCTGAACTACTTCGGCTTCCTGGTCAGCCTGCTGTCCATCACGGTAGCCACCTTCAACCAGGTCGTCTTCGACATCCTGCTGGGACGCAAGATGGTGTGGGATAAAACAGTCCGCTACCGCAAGCCGGTCGAGGCAGTGGCTGAAACGACGGCGGAGACAAGCAACTGATGAATTACTGGAGCACGATGTTTATTGCGGCCGTGGTGCTGCTGTTTGCCGTACCGCTGCTGCCGGCCCTGCTGGAGTGGCGCTACAAGAAGGATGCCGAGCCGCTGAAGGTGGTGCGCGAACACGATGGCAATATCAAGCACTTCGCGATCCGCTTCCGCCAGTTCCTGGCCGACCGCTTCCCGGAAATCGTTGATGGCGGCGCGCATATCGCCGAAGGCAGCGGACAGCTGCCGGGCGGCGACCGCTATCGCGTGCTGACCGAAAGCAGCACCGCACCGAGCGGCGAGAGCTGCACCGACCTGCTGCTGGGCCCTGCATCGCTGAAGCTGGGCTCGGCCGTCTTCTACGAAAAGGAAGTGTATGCCGTGGGCGCGGTGCAAGCCGGCGAGTCGAGCACCTTCCGCGCCGTGCTGGCCGGCGGCGATCTCTCGCTCGGCGCCGACAGCGCCGTGCTGCGCTGGGCGCACAGCGACCGCAAGATGAATATCGGCGCCAAGGCGCGCCTGTTCGGCCGCATCTCGGCCGACGAAGCAATCACCCTGGCTTCCGAAGCGCGCTTCAGCCGCATGCAGGCGCCGCGCGTGATGTTCGGCCCGTCCTTCGGCACGCCTGCCGTGCGGCCGCCGGCAGTCACGGCGCGCGCAGCGCTGCCGGTGCCGGACAAGCTGCTGGCCAACTCCGCCGGCCGCTGGCTGTTCGCCAAATCCTTCGAGGTGCCGGATGCCTCCTCGCACCAGGGCGACCTGGTCACGCGCGGCGATCTGCGCATCGGCAACGGGTCCCTGATCGAGGGCAGCCTGAAAAGCAGCGGCGACCTGGAACTGGGAGCGGACGTGCGCATCGCCGGCGCCCTGGTGTGCAGTGGCACGCTGACCATCGGCCCGGGCTGCGTCATCAAGGGGCCGATCGTCAGCGAGAAGAAGATCGAAATCAGGAGCGGCACCGTGGTCGGCTCGGCCGCTGCGCCGACCACGATTACCGCGCCGGAAATCCGGGTGGAAGAGGGGGCGCTGGCGCACGGCACCGTGTGGGCCAGGGACATCGGCTACGTAGCCCCAATTTTATGAACTGGTGAAGCGAGTCTGGCATGAGCAACAATACGATTCTGCTGTGCATGGGCACGCGCCCTGAGATCATCAAGATGGCGCCGGTGTACTACGCGCTGAAACAGAACGGCATGGAGCCGCTGCTGCTGCACACCGGCCAGCACGAAGACATGGCGCACCCCATGTACCGCTTCTTCCGCATCATCCCCGACTTCAGCCTGCCGCTGACGCGCAGCTCCGATGCGCTGTACCACCTGTCCTCGATGTTGCTGGACAAGCTGGGCGGCGCCTTCGATACCGTGCGTCCGGCCGCGGTGCTGGTGCATGGCGACACCTCCAGCGCGGCAATGGCGGCGCTGGCCGCCTTCTACCAGCGCATCCCGGTCGGCCACGTGGAAGCGGGCCTGCGTTCGCACCAGTGCTACAACCCCTTCCCGGAAGAGAAGAACCGCGAAATGATCGCACGCCTGGCGCAGTGGCATTTCGCACCGACCGAGCAGGCCAGCCAGAACCTGCGCAACGAAGGCATCCGCGACGAGCAGATCCACATGGTCGGCAATACCATTGTCGACGCGGTGCGCCTGGCGCAAAGCGACTTTGCCGAAACCGTGGCCACCACCGGTGAGCTGAGCCAGGGCAACCTGAAGATGCTGCGCTTCATGCTGGAAGGGCGGCGCCTGGTATTCATTACCGCGCACCGCCGCGAAAACCTGGGCCGGCCGCTGCTGTCGATCACGTCCGCCGTGCGCGAGCTGCTGGAGCGCGAGCCGGACATCGTGGTGGTGTGGCCGGTGCACAGCAATCCGAAAATCCGCGCCACCGTGGACGAAGTATTTGCCGATCTCGATTCCGAAATCCACGAGCGCATCTTCTTCACGCCGCCGCTCTCCTATCCGGCCACGCTGGCGCTGCTGAAGCAGTCCTGGCTGGTGATGACGGATTCGGGCGGCATCCAGGAAGAAGCGGCCTGCATGAACCTGCCCGTACTGATCCTGCGCGAAACCACCGAGCGCCCCGAGCTGGTGGCCGGCGGTTCCGGCATCCTGGTCGGCACCGACCGCGACGTGATCGTCAAGCATGCGCGCCGCCTGCTTGAAGACAGGAAGGCCTACGAGGCCATGCGCAATGCACCCAACCCATTTGGCGACGGCTACGCGGCACAGCGTATCCACGAAGTTCTGAACCGGAGTAAAGATGTTTTCAAAGTTGAAGGCTAAGCGCCTTGCCATTGCCGCCGCAGCCGTACTGGCCGCCGGCCACACTGCCGTCCACGCCGAAGGCAACACCATCGAGGCGGGCCTGCTGCACCACGACCTGGGCAGCACCTACGGCAACTGGAACCAGCAGTTCCTGCGCGGTATCTTCCTGCTGAATTCGAAAAACGTGCTGAATGCGGACCTGGTCCACTTCGACCAGTTCGGCGCCACCGGCACCCTGTACGCGCTGGGCCTGACGCACACCTTCAACGACCTGTGGTACGGCAGCGCGTCCGCCAGCGGCAGCAGCGGCGGCTTCTTCCTGCCGCAGTCGCGCTACGACATCGTGGCCAACCGCAAGCTCGGCGCGGCCAGCAACGTCATCGCCACGCTGGGCTTTACCGCCATCGATTCCAAGGATGGCCACAGCGACCGCAGCCTGCTGCTGGCGATGACGTATTACGCGCCATACGCCCTGATCCTGGAAGGCGGCACGCGCCTGAACCGCAGCAACCCGGGCGCCGTGCGCACCAATAACTACTACGTGGCCGGCACCTGGGGCCATAACAAGGACCAGTACATCTCGCTGCGTCTGGGCACCGGCGAAGAGGGCTACCAGGTGATCAGTGCGGATGCGCTGCTGGTGAATTTCCGCAGCCGCGTGGCCACTGCCACCTGGCGCAAGTGGGTGAACCAGACGCAGGGCTTCCAGGTGCGCGCCGAGGCCTACCATAACCCGTTCTACAACCGGCGCGGCGTGGAAGTGTCCGTGTTCCAGGAGTTCTGAGCGTGGGACCGCTGAACTCCATCCAGCGCCGCATCGACGACATGCGCTTCCGCGGCTTTGGCGGCTCCGCCATCCGCATGCACCGCTCGATCAACCAGCTTAGCCTGAGCAAGGCCAACCTGCTGGCGGCGCTGGTGCTGCCGCTGCTGTTCACCGTGCTGACGGCGCTGCTGCTGTCGCCCATCCTGCATCTGTGGCGTGCGCTGTTCGCCTTCTGGCAGCCGCGCCTTGCCGAATCGGGCGCGGTGGCGATCCACGAAGTGGACCTGGGCCGCTATGCGATGTCGCTGCCTTATCCATCCTTCCCGTCGGCCTATCCGGGCCAGCATGCCTGGTGGCTCACCTTTGCCGTGTGCGCGGTGATTTTCGTGGCGACCTTCTTCATTTCGCCCAAGCGCTTCCTGCCGCTGAACTACATCATCCGCGCCTGCCTGCTGGTGCAGGCCACGGCGCTGCTGTATTTCCATTTCCTGCCCGGCCAGTTCCCCTACGACGCGGACGCCTACCTGGTGAACGCGCTGATCATGGCGCTGATCTTCCTGTTCCTGATGCCGTGGGGACTGGGCCTGACTTATTATGTGTTCAACTTTTCGCTGGCGCGCAAGGTCGGCCTGACCCTGCTGCTGCTTGGCTATTTTGTCATCGCCTTCCCGATGCAGTACCTGCTGCACGCCTATGTGCTGCACCAGATGAGCCTGTTGTTCATGCCGCTGCTGTACCTGGTGTTCGGTACTTTCCTCGATGTGATGATGTTTGTGGCGCTTTATTCCTGGGGCATGAGCTGGAAGCGGTCCGACATCTGAACGAATTTGTTCCTGCGTCTCGATGTGCGCGCACGATTGAAAACATGATTGACCTCAATAGATGAGCTGGGAATACTGGGTGTCCCGAACCACTCAGTACCCCGTAAGCCATGGCCACCGTTTCTCAAGTTAAAAGCACGACACTATCTGGTCTGAATCACATCGACGCATTGCTCGGTAACCTGCCCAACTGGAACTACCTCACCCCGGGCACCAATACGCTGTACTACACCTTCAGCACCAGCGCCGGACTCGAATCCGGCAACGGTTCCATCCTCAGCACGCCGCAGGCGTTCTCCGCTTCGCAGCAGGCGGCGGCGCGCAGTGCGCTGTCCTATGTGTCCAGCATCACCGGCGTGAAATTCGTCGAGACCAGCGACGGCAAGGCAGCCCAGATGCACTTCGCGAATGCGAACATCAGCGGCTCCAGCACCACCGGCCTGGACAGCTCGAACTACAGCTATTCCTACAACAGCAGCCAGACCGTGACCAAGTTCGCGGCGCAGACCTATGTCTATCTGGACAACAAGGAATGGGCCGGCATGAACGCCAACCTGAAGGCGGGCACGCAGGGCTATGAAACGCTGCTGCACGAAATCGGCCACGCGATGGGCCTGAAGCACTCCTTTGAAGGGTCGATCAAGCTGCCGTCGGCGCAGGACAATACCAGCTTCACGCTGATGTCCTACACCCATGCGGGCGGCGTGCACTCGACCTTCAGCGACTACGATATCGCGGCGCTGAAATGGTTGTACGGCGGCGATGGCCTGGGCGGCCAGTACGGCGTGAATTCCAGCACCGGCGGGCGCTACTTCACCGGCACCAGCCTGGCCGATACGCTGAACGGCACGGCTGCGGCGGACAAGCTGGAAGGCGGCAAGGGCAGCGACGTGCTGAATGGCGGCGGCGGCCTGGATACGGCGGTGTTCAGCGGCCTGAGTTCCGCCTACTCGGTGGTGAAGACCGGCGCCTCGACCTGGAACGTGACCGGCGCCGATGGGGCCGACAAGCTGTCCAGCATCGAGATCCTGCAGTTCCTGGACCGCAGCATCACCCTGAGCAGCACGCCGCTCTCCGGCGCCGCGGCGGCGCAGACCGCCTACGTGGCCAACACCTCAAGCCACGGCAAGCAGGCGGACGTGTATGCGGCCGACGCAGGCAGCGGCCACGGGCACGGCGGCAACGATCAGGTTGAACTGATCGGCCACCGCCCGCACTTCATCGAGCATCTGGCCTAAGCGTACCGGCCCGGCGCGCAAAGCGCTGGGCCAGCACCGCGCACACCATCAGCTGGATCTGGTGGAACAGCATCAGCGGCAGGATCACCATGCCGAGCGAACCCGAAGCGAACAGCACCTTGGCCATCGGCACGCCGCTGGCCAGGCTTTTCTTGGAGCCGCAGAAGACGATGGTGATTTCGTCTTCACGGTTGAAGCCGAGGCGGCGGCTGGCCCATGCGGTCAGCGCCAAAGCCAGCGCCAGCAGCACGCAGCACACCACCACCAGCGCCACCAGCGACGACAGCGGCACCTTGTGCCACAGTCCTTCCACCACGGCTTCGCTGAAGGCCGTATACACCACCAGCAGGATCGAACCCTGGTCCACGTATTTGAGCAGGGGCTTGCGGCGGTCGATCCATTGGCCGATCACGGGGCGCAGCAGCTGTCCCGCAATGAAGGGCAGCAGCAGCTGGTACACGATAGGCATGACCGTCTCCATCGCGCTGCGTCCCTCGGCAGCGCCTTTCACCACCAGCGTGCCGACCAGCAGCGGGGTGATGAAAATGCCAAGGAAGCTTGACGCGGAAGCACTGCATACGGCGGCAGCCACATTGCCGCGCGCCATGGAGGTGAAGCCGATCGACGATTGCACGGTGGATGGCAGCATGCACAGGAACAGGATGCCCATATACAGCTCGGGCGTCATCAGCGGCTGTGCGACGGGCTTCAGCGCCAGTCCCAGAAGTGGAAACATCACGAAGGTGCAGCACAGCACCAGCAGATGCAAACGCCAGTGCGTCATGCCGGCGATGATCGCTTCGCGCGGCAGCTTGGCGCCGTGCAGGAAGAACAGAACACCGATGGCAAATGCCGTGAACTGGCTGAAGCCGATCGCCACCTGGCCCGTGCAGGGCAGGATGGTCGCAATGGCAACAGTGATTAAAAGAGCAGTTGTGAAACCGTCCGGCAGGATGCGTTTGATAAGCGGAGACATTCGACCATTCTAGCAGCCCATGCGCCGCGGCGCCCGCAGGTACAGTCAGCGCCGCTTCAGGATCGAGCCGAGCACGCCGCGGATGATCTCGCGTCCGACCTGGGAACCGATGCTGCGCGCGGCGGATTTGACCATGGCCTGGACGGCGGAATCGCGCTTGCCCGGCTTGCCGAAAATGCCGCCAAGGACGTCGCCGAACATGCCGCCGCTGTCGGCAGGCGCTGCGCCAGCGTCCGGCGCGGGGCGGCCGCCGGCATTGCCGTTGTCGTCGTTGCCGCCGGCGCGGCGCGCCGCTCCGGCCGTCCGCTGGGTGAGCCGCTCATAAGCCGACTCGCGGTCCACTGTCTTCTCGTACACGCCCGTGACCACGGAGCGCGACATGGCCGTCCTGCGCTCCTCCGCCGTAATCGGCCCGATCTGCGACGCCGGCGGCAGGATATACGCCCGCTCCACAACCCGCGGCGTACCTTTCTCGTCCAGGAAGGAGACCAGCGCCTCGCCCACGCCCAGTTCCGTAATCACCTGTCCGATATCCAGCCCGGGATTCGGACGGAAAGTCTCGGCCGCCGACTTCACCGCCTTCTGATCGCGCGGCGTATAAGCGCGCAAGGCGTGCTGCACGCGGTTGCCCAGCTGTCCCAGAACGGTATCCGGGATATCCAGCGGATTCTGCGTGATGAAGAACACGCCGACGCCCTTCGAGCGGATCAGGCGCACCACCTGTTCGATCTTCTGCAGCAGCGCCTTGGGCGCTTCGGCAAACAGCAGGTGCGCCTCGTCGAAGAAGAACACCAGCTTGGGCTTTTCCAGGTCGCCCACCTCGGGCAGGTTCTCGAACAGTTCGGACAGCATCCACAGCAGGAACACCGCGTAGATGCGGGGCGCGTTCATCAGCTTGTCGGCCGCCAGGATGTTGACCACGCCCTTGCCCTGCGCATCCGTCTGCAGCAGGTCGTCGATGTTGAGCATCGGCTCGCCGAAGAATTGCTCGCCGCCCTGTTCCTCGATGGCCAGCAGGCCGCGCTGGATGGCGCCGATGGATGCGGCCGAGATATTGCCGTAGCTGGTCTTGTACCCGGCGGCGTTGTCGCCGACGTGCTGCAGCATGGCGCGCAGATCTTTCGAGTCGAGCAGCAGCAGGCCGTTATCGTCGGCGATCCTGAAGACCAGTTGCAGCACGCCTTCCTGGGTATCGTTCAGGTTCAGCATGCGCGCCAGGAGCAGGGGGCCGAGATCGGAAATGGTGGCGCGCACCGGGTGTCCGTTCGCGCCGAAGACGTCCCAGAACGTGACCGGGCAGCCGGCCCATTGCGGCGCCGGTTCGCCCAGCATCTCCAGCCGCTTGCCCATCTTCTCGCCGAGCGTGCCCGGCTTCGCCAGCCCGGAGAGGTCGCCCTTGATATCGGCCATGAAGACCGGCACGCCGATATTCGACAGCGATTGCGCGATGGTCTGCAGCGTGACCGTTTTGCCGGTGCCGGTGGCGCCGGTAATGCAGCCATGCCGGTTCACCAGATTGGACAGCAATTCCAGCGTGAGCGCCGGCTGGGCGGCAGGATCTTTCGCAATCGGCAGGGCAGTCGGCATGGCGGCATTCCTCGAATGTGGCAGGAATACCAATCATACATCAGCTCCCCGGCGGCGCAAGGCCATGCCGGGGCTGTGAAACGGGGATCAGGAGTTCAGGGTGAACTCGGTGAAGGAGGTGTCGGCGTGGGCGGGGGCGTGCTCGTCGTCGGACGGCCTGGCTTCCAGGCCGTGGTTCAGGAGCCAGAGCAGGTTGGTTGCGGAGTCGGCGTTGGCCAGCGCTTCTTCCTGCGTCACCTGGCCCTCCTGCACCAGGCGGTACAGGGCCTGCTCGAAGGACTGCGAGCCCGGCGACAGGGATTTCTCCATCGCTTCCTTGATTTGCGAGATGTCGCCTTTTTCGATCAGGTCCGCGATATAGCGCGTATTCACCATCACCTCCACCGCCGGCGTGCGCGTGCCGCCCGCCGCCGAGCGGATCAGGCGCTGCGACACGATCGCCTTCACGGTTGAAGACAAGTCCTGGAACAGCGCCGGACGGTTCTCGATCGGGTAGAAGGAAATGATGCGGTTCAGCGCGTTATAGGAATTGTTCGCGTGCAGCGTCGCCAGCACCAGGTGGCCCGACTGGGCATACGCCAGCGCCGCGGCCATGGTTTCCTTGTCGCGGATCTCGCCGATCAGGATGCAGTCCGGCGCCTGGCGCATCGAATTGCGCAGGGCGGTGTAGAAGTCCTTGGCGTCGGAGCCGATCTCGCGCTGGTTGACGATGGATTTCTTGTTCTTGAACAGATACTCGATCGGGTCCTCAAGCGTGAGGATGTGGCCCGAACGCAGTTCGTTGCGGTGGTCGAGCATGGCCGCGATCGTGGTCGATTTGCCGGAACCGGTGGCGCCGACCAGCAGCACCAGGCCGCGCTTTTCCATGATCAGGTCCGACAGCACCGGCGGCAGCTGCAAATCGCCCAGCGGCGGGATATTCGCCGGCACAAAACGGAACACGGCGGAAATCGTGCCGCGCTGGCGGAAGGCGGAGAGACGGAAACGTCCCAGGTTCGCCACGCCGATACCCATGTTCAGCTCATTGGTCTCTTCCAGTTCGGCGATCTGCGCCGGCGAGCAGACTTCGGAGAGCAGGGTGCGCAGATTGTCCGGATCAAGCTTTTGCTGATTGATCGGAATCAGCAGCCCGTTAATCTTGAGGTGGACGGGAGAACCCACGGCAAAGAACATATCCGAGGCGTTCTTTTCTTTCATCAGCTGGAACAGGCGGTCCATGGCCATACGTGGGGTTCTCCTTGTTGGTTTTTAAGACCCAGAACCTGGGTCAGACCCACAGGGTCGGACCCTTTGGGTCCGACCCCGGTGTTAGGGTTTAAACGCCGCGCAGCAGTTCGTTGATGCCGGTCTTGGCGCGGGTCTGTGCGTCCACGCGCTTGACGATCACGGCGCAGTACAGGCTGTACTTGCCGTCAGCCGACGGCAGCGAGCCGGATACCACCACGGAACCGGAAGGCACGCGGCCGTAGCTCACTTCGCCGGTGGCGCGGTCGTAGATCTTGGTGGACTGGCCGATGTACACGCCCATCGAGATCACCGAGTTCTCTTCCACGATCACGCCTTCCACGATCTCGGAACGGGCGCCGATGAAGCAGTTGTCTTCGATGATGGTCGGATTGGCCTGCATCGGTTCCAGCACGCCGCCAATGCCCACGCCGCCGGACAGGTGCACGTTCTTGCCGATCTGTGCGCAGGAACCCACGGTGGCCCAGGTATCGACCATCGCGCCTTCATCGACGTAGGCGCCGATGTTGACGTAGGAAGGCATCAGCACCACGTTCTTGCCGATGAAGGAACCGCGGCGCGCCACGGCTGGCGGCACCACGCGGAAGCCGCCCCTGGCGAAATCTTCAGCGGTGTAGCTGGCGAACTTGGTCGGAACCTTGTCGTAGAACTGCATGGTGCCGTCGGAAGGCATGGCCACGTTGTTCTCCAGGCGGAAGGACAGCAGCACCGCCTTCTTGATCCACTGGTTGACGATCCAGGCGCCGTTCTCTTTCTGCGCCACGCGCAGGGAGCCGTTGTCCAGGCCTGCCAGCACGTGATTTACGGCGTCGCGCACTTCGGCGGCAGCGTTGGCTGGGTTGATTTCAGCGCGGTTGTCCCACGCGGTTTCGATGATTTGCTGGATGCTCATGATGTTTAATGGTTCAGGTTTTTGCAAAATTGGACAATGCGGCGCGCCGCTTCCAGGCCTTCCGCCGTTTCGGCGACCAGCGCCATGCGGATGCGGTTGCGGCCCGGGTTGCTGCCGTGCGCGTCGCGCGCCAGGAACGAGCCTGGCAGGACGGTGACATTATATTCGGCGTACAGGCGCTGGGCGAATTCGGTGTCCGACAGGCCGCTGCGCGATACATCGGCCCACAGGTAGAAGCCCGCGTCCGGCAGCGCCACATCCAGCACCTCCTGCAGCAGGGGCGTGATGGCGGCGAACTTGGCGCGGTATTCGGCGCGGTTGGCTTCGACGTGGGTTTCGTCGTTCCAGGCCGCCACCGACGCAGCCTGCACGGCCACGCTCATGGCGCTGCCGTGATAGGTGCGGTACAGCAGGAATTTCTTCAGCACGTCCGCATCGCCGGCCACGAAGCCGGAGCGCATGCCCGGCACGTTGGAGCGCTTGGACAGGCTGGAAAACACGATCAGGCGTTCGTACGGCTTGCCGACCGAGTTCAGGCCCAGCGTGTGCGCCGCCTGCATGGCGCCCAGCGGCGGCTCCTCGCCGAAGTAGATCTCGGAGTAGCACTCGTCGGAAGCAATGATGAAGCCATAGCGTTCGGACAGGGCGAACAGGTGCTCCCAGTCGGTCAGCGTCAGCACGGCGCCGGTCGGGTTGCCCGGCGAGCAGACGTACAGCAGGCGCACGCGCTGCCATACTGCTTCGGGCACGCTGTCGAAGTCCGGTGCAAAGTTGCGCGCCGGGTCGGAGTTCACGAAGTAGGGCTCGGCGCCGGCCAGGTAGGCCGCGCCTTCATAGATCTGGTAGAACGGATTCGGGCTCATGACCAGCGCACCGCTGTCCGGCGCGATCACCGTTTGCGCCAGCGCAAACAGCGCTTCGCGCGAACCGTTCACCGGCAGTACCTGCGTGGCGGGATCCAGGGCCGGGATGCCGTAGCGGCGCTCCAGCCAGCCAGCAATCGACTTGCGCAGCGCCTCGGTGCCGAGAGTGGTCGGGTAGTTCGCCAGGCCGCCGATATTGTCGATCAGGGCTTGCTGGATGAAGGGCGGAGTGGGGTGCTTCGGCTCGCCCATGCCCAGGCTGATCGGGGTATGGGCCGGATCAGGCGTGACGGACGCAAACAGCTGGCGCAGCTTTTCGAACGGATAGGATTGCAGCTTGTCGAGATGTGGGTTCACGGCCGGTACTGGGGTGCATAAATCGGAACCACCCATTATAGCTTAGCGGCCAACAGTGGCATTGCTACAACGAATTGCAGCGGCATTGGGGCGGCGGTATCATCGCAGGACTGACGAGGAGGAACCATGCCGGCTTCACCCCTTGACACCGATGTCCTGCTGCGCGACGCCGCCGTTACCCGCCGCGTGGGCCAGCTACGCCTGGCCGCCGGGCTGATACAGGGTGCGCTGCTGTATTTTCTTTACCACGCCCAGCGCGCCAAAGTCTGGCCGGCCAGCGAGCTGCTGCTGTTTTATCCGCTGGTGCTGCTGTCGCTGATCATTCCCATCCTGCTGATTTCCAGCCTGGGCCACCTGACGCGCAGCCAGCTGCTGAAATGGATGGCTGCGGCCGGCGTGGTGATCGTGATCTTCGGCGCACACGACGCCTGGCGCCTGCCGCCCATCCCGCCCGGCTTCGTGCGCATGACCTCCTTCTTCGTGCTGGTCTTCAGCGTCGCCTTCTTCTTCATTGCCCATACGCTGGTGCTGGCCGGGGCCCAGGACGGGCGCCGCATCGCCCGCTACCACACCTATTTCGAGAGCGCCTGGAAGCTGTTCATCCAGCTGCTGTTCTCGGCCCTGTTCGTGGGCGGACTGTGGCTGGTGCTGTGGCTCGGCTCCACCATGTTCCTGATGGTCGGCCTGAAGTTCCTGCGCAGCCTGATCGAGGAACCGTGGTTCTCGGTGCCGGTGACCTGCTTTGCCTTCTCCTGCGCCATGCACGTGACGGATGTGCGTCCGGCCATCGTGCGCGGCATCCGCACGCTGCTGCTGGTCCTGATGGCGTGGATACTGCCGGTTGCCTCGCTGCTGGCGCTGGGCTTCCTGCTGGCGCTGCCCTTTACCGGACTGGAAGCGCTGTGGAAGACGCGCCACGCCACCGCCATGCTGCTCTCCATGGCAGCCGTGCTGGTGGTGCTGGTGAATGCGGCGTTCCAGACCGGCGAGGGGGCGCCGGCGCTGGCCAGGACGGTGCGCATATCGGCCCGCGTCGCCTGTTTCCTGCTGCTGCCGCTGACGGTATTGGGTGTGCATGCGCTGAACCTGCGCGTGGCCGGCTACGGCTGGACGCCGGACCGCGTGATCGGCGCCGCCTGCCTGCTGGTCGCAGCCTGCTATGCCTGCGGCTATATCTGGGCCACGCTGGGCAGGGAGCCCTGGCTGGGACGCGTGCGCGAAGTGAATATCTGCGCGGCGGGCATCGTGCTGGCCGTGCTGTTTGCACTGTTTACGCCGATTGCCGACCCGGCGCGCATTTCGGTGGCAAGCCAGATGGCGCGCCTGGAGCAGGGCCGGATCAGCGCCGACGCCTTCGACTACGGCTTCCTGCGGTTCCAGGGCGAGCGCTATGGCCAGGAAGCCCTGCGCCGCTTGTCCGCGAACGGCAACGAGAAGGCGAAGCGGGCGGCAGGGCTGGAATGGCGCGGCGATAACCGCGCCACGCCGGGCGTTGAAATCGCCGGCAATCTGAAGGTGTGGCCGCAGGGCGCGCAGCTGCCGGCCGGTTTCCCGCTGCGCGACTGGAACCTGAGCCGCGAAAGCTCGCGTCTGCCGCTCTGCCTGACCAAGCCGGACCGCCTGTGCGACACCTTCCTGGTCGATATCGATGGCGATGGGCGCGACGAGGTGCTGCTGGTGGGCGAAGCGAGCTTCATTGGCGCGCTGGTGCTGTCCGAGAATACGGCCGGCAAATGGGACGTGATGGCGCGCCTGCCGTACGACGTGGCGGGCTGCGAGCCGCTGCTGCAGAAGCTGAAGAAGGGCGAGTTTGTACTGGTGCCGACGCGCATGCGCGAGATCGAGGTCGGCGGCATGCGGCTGGCGGTGCAGCGCGAAACCAGCGTGCCGCTGGCGCCCGGCGTGTGCGCCGGACTGGGCGCCACGCCGGGCAATTGAAGCTGCGTGCGGCCTGCTTGATGCTTGCTGAGACTGGCTTGAGGCTTACTTGGCCTTGACCAGGCGCACGTGCTTGTCCAGCTCCGAGAACGAAGGGCGCTCGGTAGCCGAGATCACCTTGCGCCCGAATTCCACCGCCAGGGCCGGCGAGTAGCCGTTCAGGCTTGCCAGCAGCGTGACCTTCACGCACTGGTACATCTTCACGGTTTCATGGTGCTTGCGCTTGAGCAGGCTGGCCAGCGGCCCGATGAAGCCGTAAGCGATCAGGATGCCGAGGAAGGTGCCGACCAGCGCGCTGGCGATCAGGATGCCCAGTTCGGCCGGCGGCAGTCCCACCGACCCCATGGTATGCACCACGCCCACCACCGCTGCCACGATGCCGAAAGCGGGCATGGCTTCGGCCATCTGCTGGATGGTGTGGACGGGGATGTCGGCATCTTCGTTATAGGTCTCGATCTCGTTGTCCATCAGGTTCTCGATCTGGAACGCGTCCATATTCCCGGACACCATCAGGCGCAGGTAGTCGGTCATGAATTCCAGCAGGTGATGGTCGTTGATGATGTGCGGGTACTTGGTGAAGATCGGGCTGTTCTGCGGCGCATCGACGTCGCTCTCGATCGTCATCAGGCCTTCCTTGCGCACCTTGCTCAGCAGTTCGAACATGAGCGACATCAGCTCCATGTACAGCGCCTTGGTGTAGCGCGAGGTATGGAACAGGGTGGGCAGCGCGTTCAGCGTGGCGCTGATGGCCTTCCTGTCGTTGGCGACGAAAAAGGCGCCAATCGCGGCGCCGCCGATAATCAGCAGTTCCGTGGGCTGGAACAGCGCAGCCAGATGGCCGCCTTGCAATGCATAGCCACCCAGCACCGAGGCGACCACTACGATAAAACCGACGATGACAAGCACGGGTTCCTCCTTAAAATGATGCCGTATGGAAATATTTTAACTCTTTTTCATTGGGCATCCGGAAATCCGGTCGAGCAGGGCCTGCATGCGGCGCCAGTGCGAGCCTTGCCAGAACACGCCGTGGCAGTTGTCGCAGCCGAGAAATTCGGTGGGGGATCGCTGCACGGACGGCGGCAGGAGGTGGTGGATGGCGGCTTTATCGATGGCGCGCAGCGGAAGATTGCAGCTGAGGCAGAGAGTGAAGGGGCGTGTGTACTGCGCCAGGCCCAGGCGGTGGAAGATTTCGGCCAGCTGCTGCTCCGGCTTCAGGGCGCGCACGTAGCAGCCTTGCGCGACGCCGGCGCGCTTCAGCAGATCGCGGTCGCGGGTGAGGGCGATGCGGCCCCCGCTGGCGGACAGCGCTGCCACTACCTCGTCGGCGATGTTGTTGTCGTACAGGGTATCGAAGCCGGCCATGCGCAGCAGGCGGGCCAGGCCGCCGAGATGGGCGTCGGCAACGAAGCGCGGCGCGGGGCCGGGCGCTACGGCTGCGCTGCCCGGTGAGCGAGCCGGCCAGCCAACCGGCGGGCGGGCCGGCCACACCTCGACGCGGTCGCCATCCTGCAGCAACTGGCTGAGGCTGGCTTCGGCGCCGTTTACCAGCACTGCGCCAAGCTCCGTATGCGGCACGCCCAGCGCCTCGATCATATGCTTGGTCGTTGCCGCACGGGCACATTCGCAGCGAAACTCCACCGCTCTCCGCGCGCGTGGCAGAAAATCATTGAGCTCATCGTGAAAGCGGAACGCGGCGCTGACCATGAAAATAATTGTACGCGGCCTGTCGATCCGTGCGCCGTCCGCGCGTCGTAGCGTTACGATCAACCCACTTCAACCGGAGGAGGCAGCATGAAAGCGATTACCCCATGTCTTTGGTTCGACGGCAAGGCCGAGGAAGCCGCGCGTTTCTACGTCAGCATCTTCAGGAACTCGAAAATCAGCTACATCAGCCATTACACCGAGGAAGGGCAGGAAGTCCATGGACAGAAGCCGGGCACGGTGCTGGTGGCGGCCTTTGAAATCAACGGGCAGCCATACACCGCCATGAACGGCGGCCCGCAATTCCAGTTCAACGAAGCGATTTCGCTGCAGGTTCCCTGCGATTCGCAGGAGGAAATCGACCATTACTGGGACCAGCTGCTGGCCGATGGCGGCAGCCCGGTCGCCTGCGGCTGGCTGAAGGACAAGTACGGCGTGTCCTGGCAAGTCTTCCCGCACGAGATCGAAGAGATGCTGCTGGACCCTGACCGGGCCAGGGCGGACCGCGCCATGAAGTCCATGATGAGCATGGTCAAGATGGACCTGGCCGCGCTGCGAAAAGCATACAACGGTGGCTGAGCGGAGGTGCCTGGGTGGCTGGCACAGTGGTATCCTGATGGCTCGCCTGTCAAAAGGAGTGTGCCATGCAACCGCAACCTTTGATTGCCGTAAACAACGTCGAAGCCAGCAGCCGCTGGTATCAGAAAGCGCTGGGCCTGAAAAGCGGCCACGGGGGCAATGAGTACGAGATGCTCATGCACAACGGCCACCTGGTATTGCAGCTGCACAACTGGGAAGCGCACAACCATCCGCATATGGGCGACCCGCAATCGCTGCCGTACGGCAACGGAACCCTGCTATGGTTCTGGACCGATGAGTTCGACGATGCCGTGGACCGAGCGGTCGATGCCGGCGCCAACGTGGTCGAAGGACCGAAGGAAAACGTGAACGCGCAGCACCGGGAAATCTGGCTGCGCGATCCTGACGGCTACACCGTGGTGCTGGCCGGTCCCTACGGCGACGTCGGCATGTAAGGGCGCCGTGGATGGGGCTCCGCTCAGGAACCCCAGGTCGCGCGCGCCACGCGCAGCATATTCCGTCCCAGTACCTGCTCGATTTCCGACGGCGCCATGCCCAGCTTGCGCAATTCGCCGGGCAGCTCGCGCCACACGCTGGCCGGGGCAAACGTTGGCGCGCGTTCCGCGCTGTAGCCTGCCGACTCCGGCCACCAGTACGAAGGATTGAATGCGCCCGGCGGCGTATCGTCCAGCTCCGGCTGCGAAATGCAGATGTCCAGGCCCACGCCCACGTGCGCCACGCCGGCCACATCGGCCACGTAAGCAATGTGTTTCGCCACGTCGGATGCAGTCGGATGCTCCCGCCCCACAAAGAAGGACAAGCCGGAAACGCACACCACGCCGCCCGTCTCTGCGCAGGCGTGGATCTGTTCATCGGTCACATTGCGCCCGTGCTGCACCAGCGTGAACGGATTGGCGTGGCTGAACACCACCGGCTTGGAGGAGGCCGCCATGATGTCCAGGCTGGCCATGCGCCCGCTGTGCGCGCAATCGACAATGATGCCCGCGTCGTTGACGGCGGCCAGCACGCGCTGGCCGAGTGCGCTCAGACCCTGCGGCGTATCGTGGCAGCCGCCGGACACGCTGTTGTTGCGGTTGTAGGCGAAGTGCATCTGGCGCACGCCGAGGCGCGCGTACAGCGCCGCCATCTCCGGCTGGTCCATCAGCGGCAGCGCACCTTCCAGGTCGAAGCCGATGGCCAGCCTGCCGTCGGCGGCGGCCTGGATGATCTGGTCCACCGAATTCACCAGCACATAGCGCTCGGCATTCGCTTCGATGGTGGCGCGATAGCCGGCAATCACGGACATGACCTGGGACACGGGGTTCATATCCGCTCCAACGCAGAGCGAAACATAGTTCACGCCAGAGGAGTGCAGGCGGTTCACGGCCGAGAAATCCGCCTGCGGATGCTGCGGCAGGCAGAAATGTGCGTCCCAGTTAATCATTGTTATATAGGTTTTGTTAATGACGTCCTATAGTCGCATGAATGGCGGGGCGAGGTATACTGCCGCCTTACCCAGATTTATACCGTTTATGTCCTTCACCTCTCTCGGCCTCGCGCCAACCCTGCTGAACGCCGTCACGGCCGTCGGCTTCGACACGCCCACTGCCATTCAGTCCGCCGCCATTCCGCCTGCCTTGCGCGGGGCGGACGTTCTTGGTCAGGCGCAGACCGGAACGGGCAAGACCATGGCGTTCACGCTGCCGATGCTGAACGCCCTGCTGGCCCGTTCCGGCGCGCGCAGCGGCCTGCAGGGACTGGTGCTGGTGCCGACGCGCGAGCTGGCGGCGCAGGTCGGCGAGGCGATCCGCGCACTGGTGCAGCACCTGCCGGCGCCGGTCAAGGTGTCGGTTGCGTTTGGCGGCGTGTCGATCAACCCGCAGATGATGGCGCTGCGCGGCGGCACGGACATCATGGTCGCCACGCCGGGCCGCCTGCTGGACCTGGTCGAACACAATGCGCTCAGGCTGGAGCGCTGCGAGACGCTGGTGCTGGACGAGGCGGACAAGCTGCTGGACATGGGCTTCAGCGAGGAAATCGCGCGCGTGCTGGCGCTGCTGCCGGCGCGCCGCCAGAACCTGTTCTTCTCGGCCACCTTCCCGCCGGGCGTGCAGGCGCTGGCTGCCGGGATGCTGCGCGATCCGGTGCGCGTGGAAACGTCCACCGAGGCGGCGCAGGAACCGGATATCGCGCAGCGCGCCATCGAGGTCGATGGCGGGCGCCGTACGGCCTTGCTGCGCCACCTGGTGCGCGAAGAGAAGTGGCGCCAGGTGCTGGTGTTCGTGGCAACCAAGTATGCATCCGAACATCTGGCGGACAAGCTGCGCCGCAGCGGCGTGCCGGCGGAGGCTTTCCACGGCGATTTCAGCCAGGGTGCGCGCACCGAAGTTCTGGCGGATTTCAAGGCAGGACGGCGCCAGGTGCTGATCGCTACCGACGTGGCGGCGCGCGGCATCGACATCGCGCAGTTGCCGGTGGTGGTGAATTACGATCTGCCGCGTTCTCCCGCCGATTACACGCACCGCATCGGCAGGACCGGGCGTGCCGGCGCCAGCGGTCTGGCGGTCAGCTTCGTAACGCCGGAGATGGAGCAGCATTTCCGCCTGATCGAGAAGCGGCAGGAGAAGCGTGTGCAGCGCGAGCGCATTGCCGGTTTCGAACCGGCCGCGCGCAGCGAGGAAGCCACGGCAGCAGCGCCCGGCGTCATGGACCCGAACGGCGGCGTCAAGGGCAAGCGCAAGAGCAAGAAGGACAAGCTGCGCGAAGCCGCGGCCGCAGCCGCCACGGACGCTGCGCGAACGAAAAACTAGCCCGCGGCTATTGCGCCGGCGCCGCGCGGAAGCCGACGCCAAAGCGGTTCCAGGCCAGCGCCGCATTGATGGCCAGGGTCAGCGCTCCCTGTTCGGATGGCGTGAACGCGTCCGCCATCAGCGCATAATCCGCATCGGATACGCCACTGGCCGGCAACTGCGCCAGGGCCTCCGTCCACGTGAAGGCAGCGGCTTCGCGGCGCGTGAAGCAATCCGCGCCGCGCCAGTCGGCAACCGCATGCAGCCGGCGTTCCGATTCGCCGGCCGCCATCGCATCGTGCGAATGCAGGTCCACGCAGAACCCGCATCCATTGATCTGGGACGCGCGCAGCTTGACCAGGTACAGCAGCGAGGTCTCAAGCCCCAGCCGTTCGACGGCAATCTCCAGCGCCATCATGGCATTCATGGCCGCCGACGACGCCTTGTAGTAGTCCAGCCGCTGCATCGCGTCCTCCACTTACTTCCTGAGCGGCTGAACCAGCGGCTCGCCTTCGTCGCCCATCAGCCACACCAGCAGCTTGGCCGGTTTTGTGGCGCTGGCGTTACGCGCCATCACGTGCGGCTGCTTCGGCGTTTCGTACCAGGACTGTCCGGCCTTGTAGCGCACCGGCTTCTCGCCTTCCATCTGCGACTCGACTTCGCCTTCCAGCACATAGGCGAACACCGAACCGGGATGCACGTGCGGGATGGATTCCTGGCCCGGTGCGAACGTCACGGTGACCATGGCGCCTTCCTTGCCGGCGGCATCGGGCAGCTTCAGGTGCTGCAGGAAGTCCAGCTTTTCCTTGCCGGCGACAGGTTTGCCGTGGGCGCCAGGTACGTCGTGTGCCTGGGCGGCAGCCATGAAGGCAGCCGCGCCGAGCACCGTCAACAGTGCTTTCTTCAGCATGGCCGTTCTCCTTATGCCGCCGGGTGAACGCGGAAGCCTACGCCGAAACGGTTCCAGGCATTGATGGTGGCGATGGCCAGGGTCAGGTTGACCTGCTCGGCCGGGGTGAAATGCTCGTGGATGGCCGCGTAGTCCTCGTCCGGTGCGTGGGTTTGCGCCAGCAGGGTCAGGGCTTCGGTCCAGGCCAGTGCGGCACGTTCGCGCGGGGTGAAGAACGGGGTTTCGCGCCAGACGGACACGCCCATCAGGCGGCGCTCGGATTCACCGGCCTTGCGTGCGTCCGCAGCGTGCATATCGACGCAGTAGGCGCAGCCGTTGATCTGCGATGCGCGCAGCTTGACCAGCTCCATCAGCGGTTTTTCCAGGCCCAGGCCGGAAACGGCTTTTTCCAGCGCCATCATGGCCTGCATTGCGTCCGGGGAGGCGGTGTAGTAGTTGATGCGTTGCATTTTGAATCTCCTTCGTCTGGTTTGTCGATGGAGTCCATTGTAGGGAAGCCACCGCCCCGCGAAGGGGCCAATTCCGGGAGAAATCGGGAGTCAACTTCCGGGCGGCAGCCCCTTGGGCTCGCCCTCGATCAGGGCGATGCGGCGCCGCAGGCGGGCTGCTTCCTCCGCATCGCCGGCTTTTTCGGCGCGCAGGGCCTGTACATTCAGCCAGGCCACCAGCGGGCGGCGCCAGCCCTGTTCGGAGGCGGTATCCACGGCCGTTTTCAGCACTTCCGGCGTGGCGCGGTTGGCGCGGAACACTGCACCGGCGGCGACCAGGCGCGATAGCGGATCGGCAATTGCGGCAATGGCCCTGGCGGCTGCCTCGTCGCCGGCGGCGGCCAGTACGGCGCGCTGGGGTTCGGTCAGCAGGGCGGCGTCCGCCGGCTGGGCGCGGCCGGCCAGGTAGCTGGCGTAGGCGATGTCGGCGGCGGTGGCGTCGCCGCGCAGGGCTTCGAAGCCGGGGCAGTCGCTGAAGGACAGGGCCGCCGCGCGGGCGGCGCAGCGCGCCAGTTCGATGCGGATGATCAGGTCCACCTTGCCGGTGCCGGCGATCTGGTCGCGGGCACGGGCGAATTCGGTCTTTTCAACCTGGTCCCTGCCGCTCAGGTAGGCGGCCTGGGCGCGGTCCAGCGACTGCTTTGCGTTCATTTGCCAGTCGGGCACGCGCGGACCGCTGCTGCAGGCTGCCAGTGCTACTGCCGTTGCCGCCGCTATGGCGCTGCGTCGAAGGAATGTCATGGCAGCTTGATCTCCGCATCACGTTTGAACGGCCACTTGCGATTAATCTCGTTCACCAGCTGCTCGATCTGGCGCAGATTGCTGTCGATCTCCGCCCGCAGCGCGCCCAGGTCCTCGGTCGCCGCCCGCGCATTCTTGCCCACGGCCTGGGCATCGGCCAGGATGGCGTCCATCTTTTTCAGGCTGGTGCGGGCATCGGCCAGCAAGCCGTTCAGCTGCTGCACGGTGGCCTGCGCATCGTTGGCAATACCCTTGTCGCCAAAGACGCGCCGGTCGGCGTTGCCGACCAGGCTATCGGCCTTGACGATCAGCGAGTTCGCATTGCGCAGGATTTCGCGCGCCTTCCGGTCCTCGCCCACCAGCAGGCCGTAAGCGCCGCCCGGGCCGTTCAGCTTCTCGGTCGCGCCCTGCAGATTGCGCAGGCTGGCGCCCAGCGGACCTTCCTCGGAGGTGAGGGTGGAGAGATTGGTCAGCACGTCCTTGGCCGCCTGTACCACCTTCGGAATTTCGCCAGCCGTATCGCCCACCAGCAGGCCGCGTTCCGCGCCGTCCGGCAGCGGCGGATCGTTCGGGATGCCGGTGAAGGCGCGCAGCTTCGCGCCGCCGACCAGGCCTTTTTCCAGCGTGAAGATGGAGGTGGTGCGCAGCCAGTGCGCATCCTTCTTCGGCACATCGACCACCACGCGCGCCTTGCCTTGCTCGCTCAGTTCGATGCGCTGCACGCGGCCGACCGGGAAGCCGGCAAAGGTCAGGTCCATGCCCACGGCCACGCCTTCGGAGTCTTCCGCCGAGAGCACCAGCCTTTGCGTCGGCTCGAACGCGCCGCGCGCATACATCAGGTACAGGATGGTGCCCACGACCAGGGTGCCCAGCAGCAGGAGCAGCAGCAGGGCCTTGAATTCGGCGTTGTGTACCGGCGCCGGTTCCGGTGGGTGAGTGTTCTCGTTCATATCAATAGTAGTTACCCATCAGGGATGCCGCTTCCACCAGCAGGATCACGGAAAACATGCGCACCATGTCCGCCAGGCCATGCGCCACGCCGATGCGGCGCAGCAGGGGATTGGCGGCGCCCGTGTAATACGAGGACGCCAGCGGAATCACCGCCACGGCCACGCTGAAGAACACGATCTTCAGCCACAGGATCATGGCGACGGCAGGGTTGAAAATCTGTCCCACCACGCGCGTATAGCCGGGCAGGGCCCAGGGCGTAAAGCCGTAAATGACAATGTAGGCCAGCACCAGCGTGGTGACGCAGCTGACGGCGGCCAGCAGCCAGACCGCAAACATGCCGGCTGCGGCGCGCGGGAAGAACTGGGTGCGCAAGGCGACATGGGGCGAGGGCTGTTCGCCGGCGGCACGCAGCTGGGCGAACTCGACGCCGGCCGGCAGGGTGGTGCGCAGCGCCACGAACAGGGCGGCCGTCAGCGGCACCAGCTCCAGCACCAGCACGCGCACCACCATTTCCAGCGCATAGCGCGACAGGCCGTAGCTGAGCGCCGTGACCACCACGATGCGGATGATGACAAGACTGATCAGGGAGGCCAGCACGGTAAACCAGATCAGGTTGCTGGTCGAGGCCAGCACGATCTGCTCGGCCAGGGCGCGCCGGTTGTCGCGCCGGTAGGTGGACGGCAGAAAGGCACGCGTCACCAGCAGCGCTGCGAACTGCAGCAGCCGCCACCAGCTGGTCAGCCAGGCCAGGGCCCACAGCTGCAGGCGCCGCCCGGCGGGGAATTGCGATGCATGAACGTTCATCTTGCCATGTTAGCATCAACTATCGCATCCGCGACGGCCCGCACGCGTGCGCTGCGCGCCAGGTCGGCGTGCATCACGAGGTGCATGTCGTAGCGGTACTCGCGCTCGGGCCAGATGCGGCGCAGGGCCGGCAGCTCCTGCGCGATGTGGATCGGCAGCTCGCCGATGCCGATGCCGGCCTGCACGGCTTCCAGCAGCACCATGCCGGTGTTCACTTCCATTGCCACGCGGGCGCCGGTGACGGGTTCTCCGCACAGCTTGTCCTGCTGGCGTGTCATCACGCTGGCGTGATAGCGCACGATATCATGGCCGGCAAAGGCGCTGCCCGGCTGCGGCTCGCCGCGCTGCTGCAGGTATTCGGACGTGGCGTACAGGCCGGCGGCACGCTTGCCGAGATGGCGCGAGATCAGGTCCGGGCTGGTCGGCCTGACCGTGCGCACCGCCAGGTCGGCTTCACGCCGCGTGAGACTGGAGACCTGGGTGTTCACCAGCAGCTCGATGCGGATGTCCGGGTGCTGGTCGTGCAGCTTGCGCATGGCCTGGATCACGAAGGCGTGGGCCATGGTGTCGGTGGTGGCCAGGCGCACGGTGCCGGACAGGCGGTTGTCGATGCCGGACATTTCACGTTCCAGCTGCAGCGCGGCTTCCTCCATCAGCTGCGCCGAACGGGCCGCCGCTTCGCCGGCAGGCGTGGCCACGTAGCCGGACGGGGTGCGCAGAAACAGCCTGGCGTTCAGGGCTGCCTCCATGGCGTTCAGGCGCCTGCCGACGGTGGCCTGGTCGATGTCCAGCTGCGCAGCGGCCCCGCGCAGGGTGCCGGCTTTGAAGATGCCAAGGAAGATGCGGGCGTTGTCCCAGTCCATGCGAGCTCCGGTGATGCATTTTTGCATTGGTGTGCTGATGGTATGCGTGTTTACTGCATCGGGCAAGCGGTGCATGATGCGCACATGCTGATACTTACTCTTGCCATTGGCTTCGTGATGGCCATGATCGACGTCACGGCGGTAAATACCGCGCTGGGTTCCATCGCTGCCGACCTGCAGGTGCCGCTGGCGGGCCTGGTGTGGGTGGTGGATGGCTACACGCTCACGTTTGCCGCGCTGCTGCTGGCGGGCGGCGCGCTGGCCGACCGTTTCGGGCCGCGCCAGGCTTACCAGGGCGGACTGGCGCTGTTCCTGCTGGCGTCCGTGCTGTGCGCGCTGGCGCCGTCCGGCGGCGCGCTGGTGGCTGCCCGCCTGCTGCAGGGCGCCGGGGCGGCGCTGTTCATGCCCAGTTCCCTGAGTCTCCTCACGCATGCCTTCGACGGCAAGGAGCGGGCGCGCATGGTCGCCATCTGGTCCGGTCTGGTCGGTGTGGCGGCCACGCTGGGGCCGCTGGCGGGCGGCTTGCTGGTGCAGGGCTTCGGCTGGCGCGCGGTGTTCTGGATCAATGTGCCGGTCGGCCTGCTGGGGATTGTACTGGCGCAGTGGCGCGTAGCGGCGCCGGCGGCGACGCCGCGCGCACTGTCGCTGCTCAGCCATGTGCTCGGCGTGGCAGCGCTGGGGGCGCTGAGTTTCGTGCTGATCGAAGGACAGGGGCGGGGATGGACATCGCCGTCAGTGCTTGCGTCTGCTGTTGCTGCACTCCTGCTTGGCGCTGCGCTGGTGAGGCGCGAACGGCGCGGCGCGCATCCGATGCTGCCGCGCGCCCTGTTTGCAGCGCCGTCGTTTGGGGCGGCGGTGGTGACGGGCTTTCTGATCAACTTCAGCGTGTTCGGGCAGCTGTTCCTATACAGCCTGTTCCTGCAGCAGGCGCAGGGCAGGGATGCGCTGCATACGGGCTTGCTGCTGCTGCCGATGATGGCGTCCAGCACGGTGACCAATTTGCTGTCGGGGCGGGTGATTGCACGCTTTGGCACGCGCGGGCCGCTGCTGGGCGGACTGCTGGTCGCTGCCGCGGCCAGCGCTGCGCTGGCGCTGTTCGCACGCGGGGCGATGCCTTATGCCGTGCTGCTGGGCGGCGCCATGGTGATGTTTCTGGCGATCGGCATCGCGATCCCGGCCATGACCAATACGGTCATCCAGGCGTCGGGACGCGAACATGCCAACAGCGCTGCTGCGGCGCTGAACGCCAACCGGCAGGTTGGCGCGCTGGTTGGGGTGGCCGTGATGGGCGCCATCCTGCATGCCACGCCGTCATGGGATCTGCGGCTGCCGCTGGCGATTGGCGCCATTGCCGTGTCCTATGCGCTGGCTGCGCTGCTGGTGGCGCGCCGCATTGCGCGGCCTGCCACGGCGGCATGCCCGGCAGCGGCATAGCGCCGCCGCTCGGGCAACAGGAGCTCAGGCCGGCTGGCGGCGCCAGGCGATCAGGTCGGCGATGGTGAGGATGGGCATGCCGTGCAGGGCGGCGAAGCGGTCGATGTCGTCGCCGCGCATCATGCTGCCGTCGGGGTTCATCAGTTCGCACAGCACGGCTGATGGCGACAGGCCCGCCAGCATCGCCAGATCGACCGAACCCTCGGTATGCCCGGCGCGCGACAGCACACCGCCCGGCGTAGCCCGCAACGGGAAGACGTGGCCGGGACGGACCAGGTCCGCCGGCCGGGCATCAGCCGCAATCGCGGCGCGGATGGTGGTCACGCGGTCGGCCGCCGAAACGCCCGTCGTCACGCCACGCCGCGCTTCGATGGACACCGTAAACGGCGTGCCATAGCGGCTGCCGTTCTCCGCCGCCATCGGCGGCAGCTCCAGCTCGCGCACGCGTTCGGCCGACAGGCACAGGCAGACAATCCCGCTGCATTCGCGGATCATCAGCGCCATCGTTTCAACGGTCAGTTTTTCGGCGGCGACAATCAGGTCGCCTTCGTTCTCGCGGTCCTCATCGTCCAGCAGGACAACGGGCACACCGGCGCGCATGGCATCGAGCGCAGCGTGAATGCGGGTGGAAAGATCGGTGGAAGTATCAAACATAGGAAACGCTCCTCGCAAAAAGTCATAGGCGAAAAACGCTCCAGGGCAAGCGAACAGGCGCACCCACCCGGGCCGCAACAAGGGCAGGGAAGCAAGCGCACATCTTCTTTCATCCGGACTATACCGTCGGCCCTGGCCTCTCACCAGGTCTGCTGACCCCATGCCGAAACATGGGCGCTCGCGGGCTCGGTCCGTGCAGGACCATACCGCCGGTGGGGAATCGCACCCCGCCCCGAAGACGTAAAACTCCCGCAGCAACATGCCGCAGGCGCGGGGATTGTACCAGCCCTGAACAAAACTGGTGTATCGTAGGAAAATGTCAACCTTGCAGATGCCTATGAAATATCTGAAAGCCGTCCTTGCCACAGCGCTCCTGAGCGCCTCCCTGCTCGCGCATGCGGACTACAATCCCGCCGACCCGCTGCCGGTCTCGCCGGAAGTCCGCGTCGGCAAACTTCCGAACGGACTGACTTACTACATCCAGCGCAACAGCCGTCCGCAGCAGCGCGTGGAGTTGCGCCTGGCCGTGAAGGCCGGGTCCATCCTGGAAGACGAGGACCAGCTGGGACTGGCCCACTTCACCGAGCACATGGCCTTCAACGGCTCCGCCAATTTCAAGCGGCATGAACTGATCTCCTGGCTGCAGTCCATCGGCGTGAAATTCGGCGCCGACCTGAACGCCTACACCAGCGCCGACGAAACGGTGTACATGCTGCCGATCCCGGTGGACCGCAAGGAAAACCTGGACAAGGGCCTGCTGGTGCTGGAGGACTGGGCCGGCGGCGTGAAGTTCAACGACGAAGACGTGGAGAGCGAGCGCAATATCGTGCTCGAAGAGTGGCGCCTGGGACGCGGCGCGGCCGACCGCATGAACAAGATCCTGCTGCCCAAGCTGTTCAACGGTTCGCGCTATGCCCAGCGCCTGCCGATCGGCAAGGAGGAAGTGCTGCGCACCTTCAAGCCCGAGACCCTGCGCCGCTTCTACAAGGACTGGTATCGCCCCGACCTGATGGCGGTGTACGTTGTCGGCGACGTCGATCCGGCGGAAGCGGAAAAGCTGGTGATCAGCCATTTCAGCAAGCTGAAAAATCCGGAGAACGCGCGTCCGCGCGAATATGCCGATATCCCGGAGCGCAAGAATTCGGAAGCGCTGGTGATCACCGACAGGGAAGCGACCAATAATGTGCTGCACATCCGCTACCCGATCCTGCGCAAATCCGAGGACGCCACCTTCGGCGAATACCGCGAGCGCCTGATCGAAAACCTCGGTGCGCTGATGCTGAGCCAGCGGATCGTGGAACTGACGCAGCAGGCCAATCCGCCCTTCATCCAGGGCGGCAGCAGCATGGGCCGCGTGGTGCGCGGCTACCGCTCCTTCAGCTCGGTGGCCCTGCTGGGGCGTAACGGTCCCGTTCCCGCCATCAATGCGCTGGTGCAGGAAGGCGAACGGGTGCGCCAGTTCGGCTTCACGCCGGCGGAACTGGACCGCGCCAGGAAAGCCATGCTGCGCAATATCGAGCGCCTGTACAACGAGCGCGAGAAGTCCGACTCCGGCATGTACGTGGCCGAATACCTGCGCAACTTCCTTGAAGGGGAGGCGATGCCGGGCATCGAGAACGAGTACAAGTACGTCAACGAGATGGTGCCGAAGATTACGCTGGAGGAAGTCAATGCGGTGTTGCGCAGCTCCATTCCGGATGGCCAGAGCAAGCTGGTGATCTATATGGGCAGCGACAAGTCGGATGTGCCGGTCGCCTCCGAATTGCTGGCCGCCGTGGACGCGGCGCAGAAGGCCGTCGTTACCGCCCCCGAGGACAAGGCTTATACGGCCAGCCTGATGCCGGAGAAACCGAAGGCGGGCAAGATCGTCAAGGAAACCAGCAACAAGGCGCTGGGCACCACGGAGCTGACCCTGTCCAACGGCGCACGCATCGTGCTGAAGCCGACCGACTTCCGCAACGACCAGGTGCTGATGAGCGCTGTGCGCTTCGGCGGCCAGTCGCTGTTCGACGAGCAGGATATCGTCAATGCGCGGTACACCACGTCCATCATGTCGCAGATGGGCATGGCCGGCTTTACCCCGCTCGACATGCAGCGCACGCTGGCAGGCAAGTCGGCCAATGTCGGCATGTCGCTCAGCCCCATGTCGGAAGGACTGGCAGCCAACTCCGGCAGCACGGACGTGGAAACCATGCTGCAGCTGGTGAACCTGGCCTTCACCAGGCCGCGCCGCGACGAGACGCTGTTCCAGTCCTATGTCGGCAAGCAGCAGGAACTGGCGCGCAACACCATGGCGCGGCCGGAATCGGTGCTGCTGGATACCATGCGCAGCACGCTGTACAACAACCATCCGCGTGTCGGCCTGCTGCCGCGCCCCGAGGAATTCGACGGCATCAGCCTGGATCGCGTGATGGGCATCTATCACGAGCGCTTCTCCAGCGTGCGCGACATGACCTTCTTCATTGTCGGCAGCTTCGAGGTGGCAAAGATCAAGCCTTTGCTGGCGACCTATATCGGCAGCCTGCCGGGCGCCACGATTCCGCATGCCTTCCGCGACCGCGGCGTGCGTCCCGTGCGCGGCGTGGTGAAGAAGGAAGTGCGGCGCGGGCATGACGCCAAGAGCACCGTCAACCTGACCTTTGCCGGCGATGCCAAATTTTCCGAGTCGGAGCAGATGCATATGCAGGCCATGCTGGAGATCCTGAACATCAAGCTGATCGAGGTGCTGCGCGAGAAGATGTCGCTGATCTATGGCGGCAGTGCAGGGGGCGGGCTGTCGCGCCATCCGTATGGCAATTACACGATCAGCGTGTCGCTGCCGACCGCGCCGGATAATGTGGACAAGGTGCTGGATGCGACCTTTGCCGAAATCCGCAAGCTGCAGCAGCAGGGACCGGAAGCGGGCGACCTGGCCAAGGTCAAGGAGAACTGGACCAACAACCAGCGCCGCCTGATCCGCGAGAACAGCTACTGGATCGGCGCCTTGCAGAGCGCGTACATCAACGGGATCGACCCGGCCATCATCCTGAAGCATGCGGAGCGGGTGGCGGCGCTCAAGCCTGCGGATGTGCAGGCGGCGGCCAGGCGCTATTTCGACTTCAATAACTACGTCCAGGTAGTTCTGTATCCGGAAACCAAAACCGAAGCTGGTAAACTGCCGCCTGGTTGATCTCGATGGTGGTGGTAAATTGGCAATGATGGCAGAACAGCAGGAGGCGCAAGGCTTCCGTCCCGACCTGGCGCGCTGGCGCCAGCTGCTGCACGCCGCCTGGCTGCAGCAGCTGCTGGATGGTCAGCAGGTACTGGCCGCTCCGCAAGCCGGATGGAAGCTGTTCGAAGTGGGCTGCGGCGGCGAGGACGATTTCGCCCGCGCCCACATTCCCGGCGCCGCCTACCTGGACACCAACCGGCTCGAAGTGCAGCCGCTGTGGAACAAGGTGTCCGACTGCACGCTGCTGTCGCTGCTGCTGGAACACGGCATCCGCCACGACACCACTGTCATCCTGTACGGCCGCAGCACACTGGCCGCTGCCCGCGCCGCCCATCTGATGCTGTATGCCGGGGTGGCCGATGTGCGCCTGCTGGATGGCGGCTTCGATGCCTGGCAGCGTGCCGGCTACCGGCTCGAATCCGGCGCCGGCTTGCGCCATCAGGGAGCGGACAGCTTCGGCGCCGCTTTTCCGGCCCGCCCCGATTATCTGATCAACACCGAGGAAGCCCGCGCGCTGCTGCAGCGGGAAGACGGCGCGCTGGTCAGCATCCGCACCTGGCGCGAGCACATCGGCCAGACTTCCGGCTACAGCTATATCGAAGCCAGGGGCGACATTCCCGGCGCACGCTGGGGCCGCGCCGGCGCCGACGGCGATGTGCACAGCATGAGCGAATACCAGCGCGCCGACGGCACCATGAAAGCGGCGCACGATATCTGCCGCCTGTGGCGCGATGCCGGCATCG
>Ga0065165_1000153_pt1 | contig 120209 bp, 110 predicted proteins | sample AraplaMF_Cvi_mMF_FD_63813 | JGI IMG/M metagenome (GOLD analysis project Ga0065165, IMG submission 63813) | Arabidopsis root microbial communities from the University of North Carolina, USA - plate scrape MF_Cvi_mMF (version 2) (version 3) | ecosystem: Host-associated > Plants > Roots >... | reverse complement strand
CTTTCATAGCTTTATTCTTTCTTCCGTGAGCATCTAGCGATTTAACCTTCTCAGGTCGCTCGTCCAGACGCCCACGCTTATCGGCTGTAAATTCTTAAAGAACATCGAAGCAGCTTTCGCCACAGGCCTCAGCCTTTGCTTCGTCGCGTCGATGACTTGTCGTCAACAGCGCAGAAGCGAGATTATGAACGATTCTTTTCGAATCCGTCAAGCAGTCAGAGAAATTATTTTCATCGTCGACTGCGAGAATCTCGCCGCCAAATGAAAACCGGGCCAGAGCCCGGTCACTCACTCGACATCCCCAGCAGTTCCTCCGGGGACCGCTGCAAGCACTTGTCTGTGCAGCGAAGACAGCGACTGTAGCACAGCGATTTCCGGGCCCGCAAGAACTACGAGAGAAATCTTCGAATCGTCGACCGCCCCTCGCACGAACCGGCGCAAGTCCTTGATCGCCCGTGGGCCCACCGTCGTCGTCCAATGAAAAAGACCCGCCAAGGCGGGTCTCGCAGCGAGGTCCGAGAACCGTCGGCCGATGTCAGTCGGCGTCCTGGAACGCTTCCTCGCGCTTGTTCTTGATGGAAGGCAGCATCACGACCACGATCATTAGCGCCGCGGCGATCAGCAGGCCCGCCGACAGCGGCCGGGACAGGAAGGTACTCCAGTCGCCGCGCGACAGCAGCAGCGCACGACGCAGGTTCTCTTCCATCATCGGGCCCAGGATGAAGCCCAGCAGCAGCGGTGCCGGCTCGCAGCTCAGCTTGTAGAAGAGATAGCCCACCACCGCGAAGGCCGCCGTCATGAACACGTCGAAGTTGTTGTTGTTCAGCGTGTAGGTGCCGATGCAGCAGAACACGACGATCGCCGGGAACAGGAAGCGGTAGGGCACCGTCAGCAGCTTGATCCAGATGCCGATCAGCGGCAGGTTCAGGATCACCAGCATCAGGTTGCCGACCCACATCGAGGCGATCAGGCCCCAGAACAGCTCCGGGTTGCTGGTCATCACCTGCGGACCGGGCTGGATGCCCTTGATGGTCATCGCGCCCACCATCAACGCCATCACGGCGTTGGGCGGGATGCCGAGCGTCAGCATCGGGATGAAGGAGGTCTGCGCGCCGGCGTTGTTGGCCGATTCCGGACCGGCCACGCCCTGGATGGCGCCCTTGCCGAACTTCTCCGGATGCTTGGAGATCTTCTTCTCCAGCGTATAGGCCGCGAACGACGCCAGCAGCGCGCCGCCGCCCGGGAGCACGCCCAGCACCGAGCCCAGGGCCGTGCCACGCACGACCGCCGGCCAGGCGTCATGGAAGTCCTGCTTGGTCGGCCACAGGCCCTTCACGCTCTTGGTGAAGACCTCGCGATGTTCGGCCGGCTGGCCGAGGTTCGCGATGATCTCGCCGAAGCCGAAGATCCCCATGGCGATGACGACGAAGTTGATGCCGTCGGTCAGCTCGGGCACGTCGAACGAGAAGCGTGGCGTCCCGGAGATCACGTCCGTGTTGATCTGGCCGAGCAGCAGCCCCAGCAGGATCATCGAGATCGCCTTGATCAGCGACCCCGAAGCCAGCACCACCGCGCCGATCAGGCCCAGCACCATCAGCGAGAAGTACTCGGCGGGGCCGAACTTGAAGGCCAGCTCGGTCAGCGGCGGCGCGAAGGCCGCGATGATGACCGTGCCGACACAGCCCGCAAAGAACGAGCCCAGGCCGGCGGCGGCCAGCGCGGCACCCGCGCGGCCCTGGCGGGCCATCTGGTAGCCGTCGATGGCGGTGACCACGGACGAGGATTCGCCCGGCACGTTGATCAGGATGGCGGTCGTCGAACCGCCGTACTGCGCGCCGTAATAGATGCCGGCCAGCATGATCAGCGCCGGCGTCGCGTCCAGCGAGTAGATCGACGGCAGCAGCATCGCGATGGTAGCCACCGGGCCCAGGCCCGGCAGCACGCCGATCAGCGTGCCCAGGACGGCGCCGCCGAACGCGTACAGGAGGTTCTCCAGCGTGAACGCCGTGCCGAACCCCATCATCAGGTTGTTGATCAGATCCATGCGTGACTCCTCAACCGCCCAGGAAGGTCGGCCAGATGGGGATCACGAGATTCAGACCCCAGATGAAGATGGCGTAGCTGCCGGCGGTGAGGACCACGCTGCTCAGCAGCGCGTCGCGCCACTTGAACTCGTCGCTGGCCATCGAGGCCACGGTGATCAGCAGCGGCAGCGTGATGATCATGCCCAGGCGCGGCAGCGCGAAGCCGAAGAGGATGATCGCGCCCACGACGATCAACAGCGGTTTCCAGGCGAAGGCGCCGACGGGTTGGCCGCCTTCGCTCTCGATGGTGAGCGCCTTGAACAGCACCACCGCGCCAAGGATGGCGAGCAGGACGCCCAGACCGAACGGGAAATAACCGGGCCCGGGGCGGGCGGACGTGCCAAAGCTGTAGTTGATGATCGAGCCGCACGCGAACGCGACGCCAACGACCACGAACATCAGCCCTGACCAGAAGTCGCGTTGACTCTTGATCTTCATCGAGGGAACCTCTATCGGCTTGAATGGCCGCGATTCTAGGAATCGGGTCCCTCCCGGGGTCTGTGGTTATCACGTAAGGAGCGACGCCACGCATCGCACGGGGCGTATGGCGATCTTCACACCCCCCGAGGGCACGGGCTTCGCGCCCTGTCTGCGCGGGCTTACCCGCCCCCGCGAGCCTGGGGGGCGCATGGCGGATGCAGAACGGCGGCGCGTCGCTCAGTTTTCCCAGGTGGGGGTGCTGCGCAGCACTTCGTCCATCGTCGTGAGCCCTTCGGCCACCTTCATCGCGCCCCCCAGGCGCAGCGGACGAAGGCCTTCCTGGACCGCCTGGCGACGCAGCGCCGTCATGTCGGTGTTCGGGTGCAGGTGCTTGCGCACGCTGTCGGTCAGGAGCAGCAGCTCATACAGGCCCGCGCGCCCCCGGAATCCGGTGTTGCGGCAATCCAGGCAGCCCACCGGCCGGTAGGGCTTGACGCCGCCGTTCAGACGCCAGGGCTTGAGCATCTCGTTGAGCGATTCGCGCGTGACGTCCGGATCCGGCTCCTTGCAGTTCGGGCACAGCGTGCGCACGAGCCGCTGGGCGAGCACGCCGATCACGGTCGCGTCGATCAGGTAGTTGGGCACGCCCAGGTCCACCATCCGGGTGATGGCCGAGGCCGAGTCGTTGGTGTGCAGCGTCGAGAACACCAGGTGGCCGGTCAGCGAGGCCTGGATCGCCATCTCGGCCGTCTCCAGGTCGCGGATTTCGCCGACCATGATGATGTCTGGGTCCTGCCGCATCAGCGCGCGCAGGCCCTCGGCGAAGTTGAAGTCGATGGCGGGCTGCACCTGCGACTGGTTGAACGCAGGCTCGATCATCTCGATCGGGTCCTCGACGGTGCAGACGTTGACCTCGTCGGTGGCCAGGCGCTTGAGCGTCGAATAGAGCGTCGACGTCTTGCCGCTGCCGGTCGGGCCGGTCACGAGGATGATCCCGTGCGGTCGCGCGGTCAGGCGGTTCCAGCGGTCCGCGTCGTGCGTCGAGAAGCCGAGCTGGGAGAGGTCCTTGACGGCGGTGTCGGGATCGAAGATCCGCATCACCATCTTCTCGCCGAAGGCGGTGGGCAGCGTCGAGAGGCGCATTTCCACCTCTTCCCCGGCCGGGTTGCGCGTCTTGATGCGGCCGTCGAGCGGTCGGCGCTTTTCGACGACGTCCATGCGCCCCAGCAGCTTGATGCGCGCGGTCATCGCGCCCATCACCGTCGGCGGCAACTGGTAGACCGTGTGCAGCACGCCGTCGATGCGGAAGCGGATCACGCCCATCTCGCGGCGCGGCTCCAGGTGGATGTCGCTGGCGCGCTGGTCGAAGGCGTACTGCCAGAGCCAGTCCACGACCTGGACCACGCCCTGGTCGTTGGCGTCGAGCTGGCGGTTGCTGCGGCCCAGTTCGACCAGTTGCTCGAAACTCGCCTGCTGGCTGGACTCGCCGGACTTCGTGGCCGCGCGCACCGAGCGCGCCAGCGTGAAGAACTCGGTCGTGAAGCGCGAGATCTCCTGCGGATTGGCCAGCACCAGCTTCACGCGCTTGCGGGTGTGCGACTCGATCTGCGGGATCCAGGCCGTGTCGTTCGGCTCGGCGACGGCGATGGTGACCTCGGTCAGGCCGACCTGGATCGGCAGGCAGCGGCGCGCTTCCGCATAGCTGGCGGACATCACGTCGGCGACGCGGCCGACGTCGACCTTCAGCGGATCGATGCGGACGTAGGGCAGCTTGAGGCGGCCGGCGAGCCATTCGGTCAACGCCTCGACGTCCAGAGGGCGACCGTTGGACACACGCACCAAGCCGGCGGCACCGAGCCGGATCAGCGGGTGCTGCGCGCTGTGGCTGGCACCGAAGCGGGTCTCGGTGCGCTCGCGCTGCTCCTGGTCGATCACGCCGTCCTCGGCGAGCCAATGCAGCAGTTGGCGCCACTCCAGCCTGGCGCCGCCGCTCTCCCCGGCCTTGGGCTTGATGGCCGCGGCGGGGGGCGGTGCCGACGTCCCGGTCGGCGCGGGCGCCGGTGCGCGGGGGGCTGGCGCCGCGCCGCTGCTCTTGTCCCTGGAGGGGGTCGACGTGCTGTGTTTCATGGTCACTCGTCGGTGAGGCCGGCCGTGGCCGCCTGGAGCTGGTGGATCACGTTCATCGGAAGCGGCCGGACCAGCTTGAGCCACTTGGGCGCGGGCAGGTCGTGGCGGGCTTCGATGTGGGCGGCGCGCTGCTCGAGCACCTCGCGCGCCGGCACCTCGACGCCGCGCCCGGCGACGACGATGGTATTGCCCTCGCGGGTCGGCGTCAGGTGCCAGACCTGGTCGGAGCCGAAGACCTTGGCGATGCGCGCGGCGCTGCGCGCGAAGCTGGCGCTGCGGCCGAACAGGTTGACCGTCATCAGGCCGCCGTCGGCCAGGACCCGCCGGCAGTCGGCGTAGAAGGCCTCGTCGTCGAGGACCGGCGCCGCCGCGTCATGGTCGTACAGATCGACGTTGAGCACCTGCGCGACGCCCCAGTTCGCGGCGTCCGCCACCCAGGCGCCGGCGTCCTCGTTGACCACGCTCAGCCGGTCGTCGTTGTCGGGCAGGTGGAACCAGTGGCGGTTGGCGCTGATGACGCTGGGGTTGATCTCCACGGCGACGGTCTTCATCTTCAGCTGCTTGCGGCAGAAGCGCGTCAGCGCGCCGGCGCCCAAGCCCAGCTGCACCGCCTGCCCCTGCGTCATCTCCCGGACGTCGCGCCAGAGCATCCAGGCCATCATGCGCTGGACATATTCCAGCTCGAGCTTCTCGGGCTTCTTCACCCGCATCGCGCCCTGGACCCAGATCGAGTCGAGGTGCAGGAAACGCACGCCGTCGAATTCGCTCAACGTGGCCTCGACCCACTCGGTGGCTCTGCCGCCCTTGGCGCTCTTCGGGTCCCGTTGCTTGCTCACGTCAGTCGTTCCCACGCCGGGCCCGCGGAGCCCGGTCTCGTCATGTGTCGGTCGAAGGCCCGACGAGCTGACGCCAGGCGCGAAGCTTGTCATCGTAGGGCATCGTGTAGGCGGGGCTGGAGCTGGGCAGCCCCAGGACACGGTAACGGGCTGCAAGAGGTCCCAACTGCTTCAGGCCGAAACGCAAGGCCGTGCCCCCGTTGAAACCGATCACACGCAGCGCGGGCAGTTGCCGGATCAGCCGCGCGAGGTCACTGGCAAAGGGATTGCGGATCGCGCTGTCGAGGCTGCCCTCGCGCTCGGTCTCGGTGATCACGTCCCAGACGGCGATGCGGTGCGCGCGCAGCGCGGCCAGGCGCTCGGGATAACCCATGGTCACGAGATCGATATCGAAGACCTCGCCGACCAGGCGCCAGAACTGGTTGCGCGGATGTCCGTAGTACTGCTGCGCGCGCAGCGAGGCCACGCCGGGGAAGCTGCCGAGCAGCAGCCATTCGGCATCGGGGCCGTGGACGGGGGGCAGGCCTCGCCAGCGCTCCGGCTCGATCGCCGCGGACGACCCGGTCGTGTCAGTCATGCGTCGCGGCGGTTTCCAGCGCCGCCAGTCGCGGTAGCGCCGCGCGGGCGTTCCGCCCGGTGATCGCGGCGGCCTCCTGCGGCGTCCAGCCGCGCAGTCCGGCCAGCACCTCGCCGATGCGGGGCAGTTCGCCCGGCTCGTTGCGAGAGGTGGCGCCGGCGGCGCGTTCCTCTGCCGTGCGATAGAGCCAATGCGGCGGGATGTCCGGCGCGTCGGTCTCGACGACCAGGGCCTCGGCCGGCAGCTCGACGGCCAGCCGGCGGATCTGCAGCGAACGGTCGAAGGTCAGCGTGCCGCCGAATCCCAGCTTGAATCCGAGGTCGATGAACGCGTCGGCCTGCTGCCGGCTCCCGTTGAACGCATGGCCGATGCCGCCGGTTGCCAGCCCGACGCGGCGCAGTCCGCCCAGGAGCTGGTCCGCGCTGCGCCTCACATGCAGGATCACCGGCAGGCCGTGGCGCTTCGCGAGCTTCAGCTGCTCCACGTAGAAATGCTGCTGCGTCGCCGCGTCCAGGTCCTTGACGAAGAAGTCCAGGCCGATCTCGCCGATGCCGACCAGGCGCGGATCGTCGCGGCACTCGCCCAGCATCCGGTCCAGGCGCTTCAGGTCGTCCTCGCGCGCGTGCATCACGTACAGCGGATGGATGCCCAGCGCATAGCTGAAGCGGTGTTCATGGGCCAGCGCCCTCACCCGCTCGAAGTTGCCGGCGACGACCGCGGGGATCACGACCTGCGACACGCCGGCCGCCACGGCGCGCGCGACCACGGCGTCGCGATCGCCGTCGAACTCCGCCGCGTCGAGGTGGCAGTGCGTGTCAATCCACATGGCAGGACCCGGCGGGGCTGTCTCGGCGAGGACTCGGCGAGGACCCGGCGCCACGCTCAGCGGAAGACCACCGTGCGGTGGCCGTTGAGCAGCACGCGATGTTCGGCATGCCACTGGATCGCCCGCGCGAGCGTCACGCACTCCACGTCGCGGCCGATCGCGACGAGCTGGTCCGGCGTCATCGCATGGTCGATGCGGGCGACGTCCTGCTCGATGATCGGTCCTTCGTCGAGGTCGGAGGTCACGTAGTGCGCGGTCGCGCCGATCAGCTTGACCCCGCGCTCATGCGCCTGGTGGTACGGCCGGGCGCCCTTGAAGCTGGGCAGGAAGCTGTGGTGGATGTTGATCGCGCGGCCTTCGAGGAAGCGGCACAACTCCGGCGACAGGATCTGCATGTAGCGCGCCAGCACGACCAGATCGATCTGCTGTTCCTCGATCAGTTCGCGGATCTTGCGCTCCTGCGCCTGCTTCTGCTCGTCGCTCGCCTGCAGCAGCGGCAGGTGGTGGAACGGGATGTCGTGCGACGCGGCGAGCTGATAGAAATCGCGGTGGTTCGAGACGATGGCCGGGATCTCGATGGCCAGGTGCCCGGTCTGAACGCGGAACAGCAGGTCATTCAGGCAATGGCCGAGCTTGGATACCAACAGCAGCACGCGCGTCTTGCGCTGCGCGTCCACCAGCTCCCAATCCATCGCCAGGCGCGCGGCCAGCGGCGCGAACGCCTCGCGCAGCGCGGCGGCCGGACGGGCCTCGCCGCACTCGAACTCGATGCGCATGAAGAAGCGGCGATGGTCCGCGTCGCCGTGCTGGGCCGAGGTCAGGATGTTGGCGCCCTGCGCCAGCAGCACGCCGGTGACGGCGTGGACGATGCCGGCCTGGTCGGGACAGCTGAGCTTCAGGATGAAGCGGGTGGACGAGGATTCCGGGGAAGGCTTCGAGGCGGTCATGATGACGCGCATCGTAATCCAGCCCTCGCGCCGGGACGGGCCGGCCCGGAGCCAGGTACCCGGTCGCGGCCTCGCGATCGGGCAACCCAGCCTCGGCGCCGCCGCCGGGTCGCGACCCGGCCGTGTGTCAGGTCGAGAACGGCTGCAGCGCGCCGCCGACCAGCCGGCGCTGGTGCTGGCATCGCCCCGCCAGGTCCTGGTCGTGGGTGACCATGACGAAGGCGGTGCCCAGCTCGCGCGCCATCTCGAGCATCAGGTCGAAGACGGTGGCGGCGGTCGACCGGTCGAGGTTGCCGGTGGGCTCGTCGGCCAGCACGCAGGCCGGTCCGGTGACCAGCGCCCGGGCGATGGCCACGCGCTGGCGCTCGCCGCCGGAGAGTTCACCGGGCCGATGCTGCTCGCGGGCGCCGAGACCGACCCGCGCCAGGACCTTCGAGGCCTGCTCGCGCGCCTGCGCCTGCGGGACGCGGCGGATGTGCAGCGGCATCGCGACGTTGTCCAGCGCGCTGAACTCCGGCAGCAGGTGGTGGAACTGGTAGATGAAGCCGAGGTGCTGGTTGCGCCAGTCGCCACGCGCCTTCTCGCCGAGCGCGCCGAGGTCGCGCCCCATCAGCTCGACGCGGCCGGAGGACGGCGTGTCCAGGCCGCCCAGCAGGTGCAGCAGCGTGCTCTTGCCCGAGCCCGACGCGCCGAGCACGGCCAGCGTCTCGCCGGCCTTCACGCTCAGGTCCAGGCCGTGGAACACCTGGACGTCCAGCGGTCCTTCGACGAAACGCTTGCCCAGCCCCAGGCCCTGCAGCACCACCTGGCCGGCCGGAACACGGGCGCCGGCCGGCGCCGCCATCTGCTTCGACTCACTCATAACGCAGGGCCTCCGCGGGTTGGACGCGGCTGGCGTTCCAGCTCGGATACAGGGTCATGACGAAGGACAGCGCGAGCGAGGTCACCGTGATCGGCACGATGTCGGCCCATTGCGGATCGCTGGGCATGTGGCTGATGACGTAGATGCTGGCCGGCAGGAAGGTGGTGTGCAGCAGCTTCTCGATCGCCGGCACGATGACGTCCAGGTGGTGCGCCACCGCCAGGCCGAGCACCAGCCCGCCCAGCGTGCCGATGATGCCGACCAGCGCGCCCTGCACCAGGAAGATGCCCATGATGGAACGCGGGCTCGCGCCGAGCGTGCGCAGGATCGCGATGTCGGCCTGCTTGTCGGTCACCGTCATCACCAGCGTCGACACCAGGTTGAAGGCGGCCACCGCGACGATCAGCGTCAGGATGATCCCCATCATCCGTTTCTCGACCTGGACGGCGTCGTACCAGTTCGCGTTGGTGCGGGTCCAGTCGCGGACATAGACCTCCGGCCCGAAGGTCTGCTGCAGTTGCCCGCCAACCTCGCGGGCCAGCTGCACGTCGTCCAGCTTGAGCTGCACGCCGCTGGGCGTGCCGGTCCGGAACACCTTCGCGGCGTCGCCGACATGGATCAGCGCCAGGCCGCTGTCGTATTCATAGTGGCCGGCCTCGAAGACGCCCACCAGCGTGAACTGGCGCAGGGTCGGCTGCACGCCCAGCGGCGTCACCTGCCCCGAGGGGATGGCCAGCGTGATCTTGTCGCCCTTCTGCACGCCCAGCTGGCGCGCCAGCTCGACGCCCAGGATGACGTTCCATTGGCCCGGCTGCAGGCGCTCCAGCAGCCCCTGGCTCGCGAGCTCGGCGGCGATCGGCGTCACCTTGGGCTCGAACGCGGGGTCGATGCCCCGCACGATGGTGCCGCGCATGTCGGAACCCCGCGCGATCAGCGCCTGCCCGGCCACGAACGGCGCCGCCGCCACGACATGGGGCTGGGCCTCGGCCTTCTTCGCCAGGGCCTGCCAGTCGGGCAGCCCGTCGCCCGCGGGGCTCATCAGCTCCACATGCGCGATCACCGACAGCATCCGCGCACGGACCTCCTTCTGGAAGCCGTTCATCACCGACAACACGATGATCAGCGCAGCGACGCCCAGCGCGATGCCGAACATCGACACGCCGGAGATGAAGGAGATGAAGCGGTTGCGGCGCCCCCCACGCCCGGCTCGCGTGTAACGCCAGCCGATCTGCAACTCATAGGGCCAATTCATAGGGGGTGGATGCTAACCGCTCGCTCTCGGGAGAGGCTTAGGACGGTCTGATGCCGTTTTGAACCGATTGAGGTCTCAGCACTTCCATCGCCGCTGACCCTCACCCCTACCCTCTCCCGCAAGCGGGAGAGGGAGCAAGAAAGGTGGCGCCGTCCGGTCCGGTCAGCTCGGTGCACTCTCACTCCCTCTCCCGCTTGCGGGAGAGGGTGGGGGTGAGGGCCAACCCAGGACGGCAGTCAGTGAGCCTCGTCCCAATTGGCGCCGACGCCGACTTCCGCGAGCAGCGGCACCTTGAGCGCGGCCACGCCGGCCATCAGCGTCGGGACCTCGGCCTTCACCCAGTCGAGTTCCTCGTCCGGCACCTCGAAGACCAGTTCGTCATGCACCTGCATCACGATCTTCGTCTTCTTGCCCTGCTCGTCCAGCGCCTGCTGCACCGCGATCATCGCCAGCTTGATCAGGTCGGCGGCCGTGCCCTGCATCGGCGCGTTGATGGCCTGGCGCTCCGCGCCGCTGCGGCGCGGACCGTTGCCCGAGTTGATCTCCGGCAGCCACAGGCGCCGGCCGAAGACCGTCTCGACGTAGCCCTTCTCCTTCGCGAACTGCTTGGTGTCGTCCATGTAGGCACGCACGCCCGCGAAACGCGTGAAGTAGCGGTCGATGTAGTCCTTCGCCGCCTTCTGCTCGATGCCCAGCGACTGCGCCAGCCCGAACGCGCCCATGCCGTAGATCAGGCCGAAGTTGATCGTCTTCGCATAGCGCCGCTGCTCGGGCGTGACCGCCTCCACGTCGCCGCCGAAGACCTCCGCCGCCGTCGCCCGGTGCACGTCCTGGCCTTCCTGGAAAGCCTTCAGCAAACCCGGATCGCCGCTCATGTGCGCCATGATGCGCAGCTCGATCTGCGAGTAGTCCGCCGACACGATGCGATGCCCCGGCGGCGCGATGAAGGCTTCGCGCACGCGGCGTCCGTCGGCCGTCCGGATGGGGATGTTCTGCAGGTTGGGCTCGTTGCTGGACAGCCGCCCCGTGACCGCCACCGCCTGCGAGTACGTGGTGTGCACGCGGCCGGTCTTCGCATTCACCATCAACGGCAGCTTGTCCGTGTAGGTGCTCTTGAGCTTGGACAGCGCGCGGTACTCCAGGATCTTGGCCGGCAGCGGGAAGTCGGCCGACAGCTTCTCCAGCACCTCCTCGTCCGTCGACGGCGCGCCGGTCGCGGTGCGCTTGACCACCGGCAGGCCGAGGCGGTTGAACAGGATCTCGCCGATCTGCTTGGGCGAGCCGATGTTGAACGGCTGTCCCGCGATCTCGTAGGCCGCCTGCTCCGCCGCCACGATGCGCTGGCCCAGGTCGGCGCTCTGCGCCTGCAGGACCGCGGCGTCGATCAGCACGCCGGTGCGCTCGATGCGCGCCAGCAGCGCCGACACCGGGATCTCGATCTGCTCGTAGATGAACTTCAGCCCGGCATCGGCCTCCAGGCGCGGCATCAGCGTCTGGTGCACGTGCAGGCACATCTCGGAGTCCTCGCAGGAATACTCCGCCGCCTTCGCCACCTCGACCTGCGAGAACGGGATCTGGTGCGCGCCCTTGCCACACAAGTCCTCGTAGCTCAGCCCCTTGCGGCCGAGCACCCGGTCGGCCAGCGCCTCCAGGCCGTGGCTGCGATGCGCCTCCAGCACATAGCTCTCCAGCATCGTGTCGTAGGCCGTGCCCTGGACGGCGATGCCGTGGTTGGCCAGCACATGGGTGTCGTACTTGACGTTCTGCGCGACCTTCTTCTTCAGCGGGTCCTCGAGCCAGGGCTTGAGCTTCGCGAGCACCTCGTCCATCGGCAGCTGCGCGGGCGCGTCCGGGCCGTCGTGACGCAGCGGGACGTAGGCGGCCTCGCCCGGCTTCACGCTGAAGCTGATGCCGACGATGCGCGCCTGCATCGGGTCCAGCGAGTCGGTCTCGGTGTCGAAGGCGGCCAGTTCGGCGGCCTCGAGCTGCCCGAGCCAGGCGTCGAGCCGGGACATGTCGACGATGGTCTCGTAGCGCTTGTCGACCGGGATCGCGGGATGCGCGTGTTCCGCGAAGGCATCGGCCGGTGCCGCCTCGCCCAGGTCGGCCACCGGCGCGGCGCGCCTGGGCGCCTCGCCGCCGAGCTTGCCTTCCAGGTCGCGCTTCCAGGTCTTGAAGCCGTTGCGGGTGTAGAACTCGAGCAGCCCGGCCTCGTCGACCGGGTTGAAGGCCAGCGATTCCAGCGCCGGCCAGCCCGAGACATGCAGGCACAGGTCGCAGTCGATCTTGACCGTGACCAGTCGGCGGCCCATCGGCAGCCAGTCCAGCGCCTTGCGCAGGTTCTCGCCGGCGACGCCCTTGATCTTGTCCGCGTTGGCGATGACGCCGTCCAGCGAGCCGTGCTCGCCGATCCACTTGGCCGCGGTCTTCGGGCCGACCTTCTCGACGCCGGGCACGTTGTCCACGGTGTCGCCCATCAGGGTCAGGTAGTCGATGATCCGGTCCGGCGGCACGCCGAACTTGGCCAGCACGCCGGCCTCGTCCAGCTTCTCGTTGCTCATCGTGTTGATCAGCGAGACATCCGGCGTCACCAGCTGCGCCAGGTCCTTGTCGCCGGTCGAGATCACCACCTGGTGCCCCGCCTGGGCCGCCACCCGCGACAGCGTGCCGATGCAGTCGTCGGCCTCGATGCCGGGCACCGTCAGCACCGGCCAGCCCAGCAGCTTCACCACCTCGTGGATCGGGTCGATCTGCGCGCGCAGGTCGTCGGGCATCGGGGCGCGCTGGGCCTTGTACTCGGGGTACCACTCGTCGCGGAAGGTCGGGCCGGAGGCGTCGAAGACGCAGGCGGCGTGTTCGGCGCCGTAGTCGTCGCGCAGCTTCTTCAGCATGGCCACCATGCCGTGGATGGCGCCGGTGGGCTGCCCGCCGGGACCGCGCAGGTCCGGCATGGCGTGATAGGCGCGATAGAGGTAGCTGGACCCGTCGACCAGCAGCATCAGAGGTTTGCTCATCCCGTCATTGTTGCAGGCGCGCGGCGCCCCGCGTGTCAGCAGGCGCGGCCTCATCGCGGCCCTCGCCCGGGCGGAGGGGGTTTTCCAGGAGCGACATAGAATCGGCTCACCATGAGAACCACCCGCCTCGCCCTTGTGTCCGCCGTGCTGGCCGCCGTCGCGCTCCAGGCCCACGCGGCCGACGCGCCTGTCGCCCCTTCCCCGGCCCCGGCTCCGGCCGAGCCCGTGAAGTTCCGCGACGTGCCCGAGGTGAAGGTCGAACAGCTCGTCAACGAGGACGACAAGGTTCGCATCGAGGAAACCCGGGTGAGGGGCCTGACCCAAAAGGTCGTGGTCAAGAACAAGGACAGCAAGGCGCCCGAGTACGAGATCCTGCTCGGCGACACCGGCCGCGACATCCCCACCCGCCAGGGCGCCGACCGCGGCAACGCGGGCGCGCGGGTCTGGCGACTCTTCAATTTCTGACCCGCCGGGCCGACCCGCCCCGGTCGGCCCCCGGTCCGTTCCCCCCTCCTTCATGGCCGTATTCACCGACGTCTCGACCGGTCAGGCGCAAGCGCTGCTGGACACCCTGGCCCTGGGCGAACTGGTCTCGCTCAAGGGCATCACCGCCGGCATCGAGAACACCAACTATTTCGTCACCACCTCGCGTGACGGCGCGCGCCACGAGTACGTGCTGACCCTCTTCGAGCGGTTGACCTTCGAGCAACTGCCGTTCTACCTGGAGCTGATGCGGCACCTCGCGCGCAAGGGCGTGCCGGTGCCCGCGCCGCAGCCCGACGCCCAGGACCGCATTCTGCACACCGTCGCCGGCAAGCCGGCCGCGGTCGTGAACAAGCTGCGCGGCGGCCATCAGCTCGCGCCCGACCAGTTCCATTGCGAACAGGTCGGCGCCGGCCTGGCCCGCATGCACGTGGCCGGGCTGGACTTCCCGCTGCACCAGGACAACCTGCGCGGCCTGCCCTGGTGGCGCGAGACGGTGCCGGTCGTCCTGCCGCACCTGACGCCCGACCAGGCGACGCTGCTGAGCGCCGAACTCACCTTCCAGGAGCAGCTCGCGCCCAGCGCGGCGGCGCTGCCGCGCGGCCCGGTCCATGCCGACCTGTTCCGCGACAACGTCATGTTCGACGGCCTGCCCGGGCGGGAGATGCTCAGCGGCTTCTTCGACTTCTACTTCGCCGGCGTCGACAGCTTCCTGTTCGACCTCTGCGTCTGCCTGAACGACTGGTGCATCGACCTGGACAGCGGCCGCCTGGACGAGCAGCGCGCCGCCGCTTTCGTGAAGGCCTACGAGTCGGTGCGCCCGCTCAGCGGCGCCGAGCACCGCCTGCTGCCCGGCCTGCTGCGCGCCGCGGCGCTGCGCTTCTGGATCTCCCGCCTGTGGGACTTCCACCTGCCCCGCGAGGCCAGCCTCCTCCAACCCCACGACCCCACCCATTTCGAGCGCGTCCTGCGCGAGCGCATCGCCAGGCCCTGGCATGCGCTGGAGTCCCTGCCATGATCCTGCACCTGCAATCGGTCCCGCCGCGCAACGGCCTGCTCTGGGTGCGCCACGGGCTGAAGGTGCTGCAGCGCAAGCCGATCGCGCTGATCGGCCTGTTCGCCACGGCCATGCTGGTGTCGACGATCCTGCAGCTCGTCCCGCTGCTGGGCCAGCTGCTGGTGATGAGCGCGCTGCCGCTGATCTCGCTCGCGTTCATGCTGGCCTCGCACCAGGTGCTGCAGTCCCACACGCCGACGGCCGCCGTCTTCCTGCAGCCGCTGCAGCTGACGCCGGAGCGCCGCCGCGCGCAGATCGGCCTGGGCCTGCTCTACACCGGATCGACCATCCTGGCGATGCTGCTGGCCCACTGGCTGGACGGCGGCTTGCTGGTGCGCGCCATGCAGCAGGTGGCCGAGGCCAGCGCCAAGGGCGACACCAAGGCCATCGAGGCCGTCGCCGCCTCCGGCGACCTGACCCCGTCGATCGCGCTGCGGGTGGCCTTCCTGGGCCTGCTGTCCGTCCCGTTCTGGCATGCGCCGGCCCTGATCCACTGGGGCGGCCAGGGCGTGCTGCAGGCGCTGTTCTCCAGCACGCTGGGCGTGTGGCGCAACAAGGGCGCGTTCACGCTGTCCGCGCTGGTCTGGATGGGCCTGGGCATCGCGATCCTGGTGGCGATCTCGCTGCTGTGCCTGGTGCTGGGCATCGTCAACCTGCTGCCCTTCATCGTGCTGCCCGTGATGATGGGCCTGATGACGGCGTTCTACTGCTCGCTGTACTTCACCTTCATCGACTGCTTCATGTTCGGCGCGCCCCGCGACCTGCCGGACACGCCGGTCACCCCGGCCTGATCGTTCGGACTGCTCGTTCGGACTGATCGTTTGACCTGATCAACGGACGGATCGACGGCCTGATCGCCGCCCGCCCCGCGCGTCGCCGGAAAGAGGTTCCGGGTCTTGCCCTCGCACACCCGGGGCCCGTTCCGCCATTCGCCCGCGGCTTCGCGTCGTCGTCGACGGCTGCGATCTCTCACGGCTTTTTCACGTCACCGTCACTTGCCCTTCGCAGAATCCGCCCGCCTTTTCATTGCAGCGGAGCCTTCACGAATGAGCAAGCAGCACGACATCGTTGCCAGCCAAGACAGCGCCAACGAATACGACGAGGACGTGGTCGTCAATCCGTCCGCCAACCCGCATTTCTCCGAGGTCCTGGCCACGCGCCTGTCGCGGCGCGTCGCCCTCAAGGGCGGCATCAGCACGGCCGCCTCGGCGCTGCTGGGCGGCTCGATCCTGAGCGCCTGCGGCAGCAGCGACGATTCCCCGGCGCCCGCGCCCGCTCCGGCGCCCGCCCCGGCCCCCGCGCCGCTGAAGATCGGCTTCACCGCCGTCGCCAAGAACAAGAACGACCTGGTGACCGTGGCCGACGGCTACAACGTCAGCATCCTGCACGCGCTGGGCGACCCGCTGCACTTCGGCGACGAGTCCTGGAAGGACGACGGCTCCGAGGCGGCCGAGTCCTACAACCGCCGCGTGGGCGACGGCCATGACGGCATGTACTGGTTCGGCCTGAGCGATGCCGGCGCCTTCGACGCCAAGCGCTCCGACCGCGGCCTGCTGGCGGTCAACCACGAATACGTGGTCGCCCCCTACGGCCTGCATCCGGCCGGCCGCGCCGCCGGCGCCGCGCGCAACGCGACCGAGGTCGAGAAGGAGATCTACGCCCACGGCGTCTCCATCTGCGAAGTCAAGCGCGACGCCACGGGCACCGGCATGGGCATGGTGCGCGGCTCGCGCTACAACCGTCGCGTGACCTCGGCCACGACGATGGACTTCACCGGCCCGGCCAAGGGCAACGCGCAACTGCAGACGCTGTTCAGCCCGACGGCGGTCCAGACCCGCGGCACCAACAACAACTGCGCCAACGGCTACACCCCGTGGGGCACCTACCTGACCTGCGAGGAGAACTACCTCAACGTGATCAGCCGTGCCGCCGGCGACGACGCCCAGCGCAGCGCCAAGGAAGTGGCCAGCCTGAACCGCTACGGCCTGCCGCAGAACCGCAAGAGCCCCTACCTGTGGGACACGGCCGGCAGCGCCGACCTGTACGCCCGCTGGAACTCGTCGGTGACCGGCGCCGCCGCCACGGCCGACTACCGCAACACCATCAACACCTTCGGCTGGGTGGTGGAGATCGACCCGTTCGCGCCGGACTCCACGCCGGCCAAGCGCACGGCGCTGGGGCGCTTCAACCATGAGGGCGCCTGGCCCGCCGAGGCTGTCGCCGGCAAGCCGGTCGTCATCTACATGGGCGACGACTCGCGCAACGAATACATCTACAAGTTCGTCTCCAAGGCCAACTGGGATGCGGCCGACGTCGGCAAGGGCATGGCCGCCGGCGCGAAGTACCTCGACGAGGGCACGCTGTACGTGGCGAAGTTCAATGCCGACGGCACCGGCAACTGGCTGGAGCTGAGCTTCGGCAAGAACGGCCTGGACGCCGCCAACGCGACCTACGCCTTCGCCGACCAGGGCGACGTCGTGATCAACGCGCGCATCGCCGGCGACATCCTCGGCGCGACCAAGATGGACCGTCCGGAGTGGGGCGCGGTGCACCCGACCAACGGCGAGGTCTACATGACGCTGACCAACAACAGCAACCGCGTGGCCAACACCGCGACGCCGACCGGCAGCCAGCTCAAGCCGGACGCCGCGAACCCGCGCTACTACGAGGACCTGAAGGGCGCGACCTCGCAGAAGGGCAACCCCAATGGCCACATCATCCGCTGGAAGGAAGACGCGGCCGACGTCACCAAGATGACCTGGGACGTCTACCTGTTCGGCGCCCAGGCCGATGCGGCGGCCGACGTCAACCTGTCCTCGCTGACGGACGTCAACGACTTCTCGAGCCCGGACGGCCTGTACTTCGACAAGCGCGGCATGCTGTGGATCCAGACCGACGACGGCGCCTACACCGACGTCACCAACTGCATGATGCTGGCCGCGCTGCCGGGCAAGGTGGGGGACGGCGGCGTGGTCAACGCCGCGGGCGGCACGCAGACCCGAGCGGGCGCGAAGGCGACGGCCGACACGCTGCGCCGTTTCCTGGTCGGCCCGAAGGAGTGCGAGATCACCGGCATCGCGATGACGCCGGACTACAAGACGTTGTTCTTCAACGTCCAGCACCCGGGCGAAGAGACCACGCCGGACTGGGCGGCCAAGACCTTCGGCAGCTACTGGCCGGCCAACCAGGCCGACCCGGCGGCGAAGAAGCGTCCCCGCTCGGCTACCGTCGTCATCACCCGCAAGGACGGCGGCGAGATCGGCCTCTGAGCTAGCGCGCGATCTCCGGCGCGAGGGCGGCCTGGCGCTCGCTCTCGTCGAGGAGGCGGCCGAGCAGGCCGTCGATCGCGGGCCGCGGCAGCTCGCTCGCGAGCTCGTCCGCCAACACCGACGCCTGTGCGAGGACCGCCTCGCACAGGCGTTTCATTTCCAGCGCGATGCTGCGCGGCGCGATGTCGGCGTCCTTCGCGAACCGACGCCAGGCCTCGGCGTCGAAGGCGCGCGCCGAACCGCTGACGAGGCCATGCGCCGGCGCCACGCGCAGGCCGCCGTGGTCGATGAAGAAGCTCGCCTGCGCCGCGCCCGATCCGTCGCTGCCGATCAGCTGCCGGAACAGCGTCCAGCGCAGCAGCGCACGGCTGTCGACGAGCGGGGCCGGACTCTGCGCCAACAACGAGAAGAGTTGCGGCAGCGACACCTCATCCTGGTCGGCGACGGTCACGCCCAGCGCCTGGCAGGCGTTGATCGCATGCGGACGCCGCACGCGGCCGTCGTCGAGCCGCTCGCGATCGAAGCGTTCGATCAGCAGCACCGGTTCCGGCACGTGATACAGCTGTACCGGCGCCACGTCCAGGCCGACGCGCGCGGCCAGCCGCATGCAGAAGAACTCGTCGAACAAGGGATCGGGCCGCGAGCCGGCCGCGTCCCACGCGTGCGCGGCGGGAGCCGGCGTCAGCACATGCGTGGAGGCCATCTGGGGGCCGTCCGCGAGGTACCAGCCGCCGTCCCGCTCGACGTAGACAGCGAGCTGGTCCCGATCGCCGGCCAGCGCGCCGCGCACCTGGCCGTCCCACACCGCGAACGGTGTCTCGTCGCGTTGCCGCAGGCGTTCCGACAACTCCGCCTGCGACACCAGGCGCTGCACCGGTCCCGCCGGCCGCGGAAGGCCGTCCGCGATCAGCCGCACGGCGCCGGGCAGGTCCCGGCCCATCAGGCGCAGCGCCCCGAAGCTGTCGTCGGGACGCAGCCCCAGCGCGGAGAAGATCCGCGTCCTCGCCCGGCCGGACGGCAGCAGGTGATCGAAGAACGCTGGCACGGCGTCCGAGGTGGATTCGCTCCCAGGCCCGCCGCGCGGCGGCATCGGCAACGACGGGGCCAGCGGGAAGGCCAGCACCTCGGAGGTCCAGCGTTCCAGATAGGCCAGGGAGAACAGCGGCGGCTCGGCCGGCTTCAGCCAGCCGACCTCATGCTCGTCGAGCCAGACCTCCTGACCGTTCATGCATCGTCCAGGTCGGAGAACTTGGAGTCGCGCGCGGTCCGGATCGCGCGCCTGACGACCTCCCGCTGCTGCGAGGGCACGGCGAAGAGGCTCACGCCGAGCGCGCGGGCCGCCTTGAGCACGGTGGCCAGGCTCACGCCGCCTTGGCCGGTCTCGATGTTGATCAACGTCTGGCGCGACATGCCCAGCGCCTCGGCGGCCTCGACCAGCGGCAATCGCGCGGTGGTGCGGGCGGCCCGGACGGCGGCGCCCAGCGCCAGCGCGTCCTCGATCATCGGGTCGTCGGGGGGATCGATCGGTACAACAGTGCGCATGGAGATTCCAGGATCAAAAACATCGTCATCGGATCTCCCTCCCGGGCAATCGTGATTCCTGTTTGCTGGAATCTTTGTCGCTCACCGCCCATTCTGCGCCTGGAGACGCGCCTCGCGGCGTGCTCCGTACGATATCCGCTCAGTCGATCGGGGTGAGCTTGGCCACGCTGAGCGCCAGCCACTTCGTGCCGTGCCGGCCGAAGTTCACCTGTGCCCGCGCGTCCGCTCCGCTTCCCTCCAGGGTCAGCAGCACACCCTCGCCGAACTTGGTGTGGAACACGCCCTTGCCGACGCGCAGGCCGCCGTGCTCGTCGCCGGTCTTCTGGGCGGCGGACTGCTTCATCGCGCTGGGCACCGGCGCCTGCGGGAAACCGGCCGGATCGACGCGCCCCGCGCCCACCACCGACTTCAGGCCCGAGCCGCGCTGCCAGGCCTGCTGGTAGTCCCGCGCGAAGCCCGAGCCGAAGCCCTGGTTGCGCGGCGTCAGCCACTTCAAGGTCTCCTCGGGGAGCTCCTCCATGAAGCGGCTCTTGATGTTGTAGCGGGTCTGCCCGTGCAGCATCCGCGTCTGGCAGAAGCTGATGTACAGCCGCTGGCGCGCGCGGGTGATCGCGACGTACATCAGCCGGCGCTCCTCCTCGAGGCCGTCCGAATCGGACAGCGAGTTCTCGTGCGGGAACAGCCCCTCCTCCAGGCCGGTGATGAACACCGCGTCGAACTCCAGGCCCTTGGCCGAGTGCACCGTCATCAGCTGGATCGCGTCCTGGCCGGCCTGCGCCTGGTTGTCGCCGGCCTCCAGCGAGGCATGGGTCAGGAAGGCCGCCAGCGGCGACATGATCTCGCCGGTCTCGGCGTCCGGCGTCGCCGGCGCGGCCGGGGCGACCGCCGCGGGCAGGCCGTCCGCGATCGCGCCGGGCGAGTGCTCGTCCACCGGCAGCGCCACCGCGTCCTTGCCGAAGCCCTCCTGCGTCACGAAGGCCTCGGCGGCGTTGACCAGTTCGCCCAGGTTCTCCAGCCGGTCCTCGCCTTCCTTCTCGGCGCGATAGAACGCGGTCAGGCCGGAGTGCTCGATGATGTGCTCGATGATCTCGCGCAGCGTGAGGCCGGCGGTGGCCTCGCGCATCGCGTCGACCAGGCCGACGAACCCGGCCAGGCTCGCGCCGCCACGGCCGCCGACGGCCGCGATGCTCTGCACCAGCGACCGGCCGCTCGCCCGCGCCGCGTCCTGCAGCTGCTCGATGGTCCGCGCGCCGATGCCTCGCGCAGGGAAGTTGACGACGCGCAGGAAGCTGGTGTCGTCGTTGGGGTTCTCGATCAGGCGCAGGTAGGCCAGCGCGTGCTTGACCTCGGCGCGTTCGAAGAAGCGCAGTCCGCCGTAGACGCGGTACGGGATGCCGGCGTTGAACAGCGCCGATTCGATCACCCGCGACTGCGCGTTGCTGCGGTACAGCACCGCGATCTCCTTGCGCGCCAGGCCCTGGCGGTGCAGCGCCTGTGCCTCCTCGAGCAGCCATTGCGCCTCGGCGAAGTCGCTGCTGGCCTCGTGCACGCGCACCGGCTCGCCGGCGCCGGCATCGGTGCGGAGGTTCTTGCCCAGCCGCCGGCTGTTGTTGCTGATCAGCGCGTTGGCGGCGTCCAGGATGTTGCCGAAGCTGCGGTAGTTCTGCTCCAGCTTCACGACCTGGCGCACGCGGTACTCGCGCTCGAAGTCGGCCATGTTGCCCACCCGCGCGCCGCGGAAGGCATAGATGCTCTGGTCGTCGTCGCCGACCGCGAACACGCCCTGTCCGCGCCCCGGCGGCGCGAACATCTTCAGCCACGCGTACTGCAGCTTGTTGGTGTCCTGGAACTCGTCGACGAGCACGTACTGGAAGCGGCGCTGGTAGTGCTCGCGCACCGCCTGGTTGTCGCGCATCAGCTCGAACGAGCGCAGCATCAGCTCGGCGAAGTCGACCACGCCCTCGCGCTCGCACTGGTCCTGGTAGGCCTGGTAGACGTCGACCAGCTTGCGGGTCTGCTCGTCGCGCTGGTCGATGTCCTTGGGCCGCAGGCCGTCTTCCTTGGCGCCGGCGATGAACCACGACACCTGCTTGGGAACGAATCGTTCCTCGTCGAGGTTCATGGCCTTGATCACCCGCTTGACCGCGGAGACGGTGTCGCCCGCGTCCAGGATCTGGAAACCCTGCGGCAGGCCTGCCAGCTTCCAATGCGCGCGCAGGAAGCGGTTGCACAGGCCGTGGAAGGTGCCGATCCACATGCCGCGCACGTTCACCGGCAGCATCGCGGACAGCCGGGTGACCATCTCCTTGGCGGCCTTGTTCGTGAAGGTCACGGCCATCACCGAGGCGGGCGTCGCGTGGCCCTGGCTCATCAGCCAGGCGATGCGCGTCGTCAGCACGCGGGTCTTGCCCGAGCCGGCGCCGGCCAGGATCAGCGCAGGCTCCTGGCCCAGCGTCACCGCGGCGTACTGCTCGGGGTTGAGGTTGTCCAGCAGGCCGCGCGGCACGCGCGGCGTGAACAGGTCGTCCTGCGGCGGGGTCGGGCGCTCGTCGCCGAAATCCTGGGAATTCATCCAGCCATTCTAGGGAAGTTATGCGCGGCGTCCGCCGGGACGCTGGCATGATCCCGGCCCCATGAAGACAGAAAAAAAGAAGACCGGGACCGGAGGCGCCGCGGAACCGGCGTCGCCGGCAGGATCAGGCGCCTGCCCTTGCGGCAGCGGCCGCGCCTACGAGGGCTGCTGCGGGGCGCTGCACGACGCCTTCGCGCGGACCGGCGCCCTGACGGCGCCTGACGCGCAGGCGCTGATGCGCTCGAGGTACACGGCCTACACGCTGGACCTGGTCGAGTACCTGCTCGCGACCTGGCATCCCGCCACCCGGCCGGCCTCGCTGGAGCGCGGCGTGCCCGACCTGAAATGGCTGGGCCTGGAAGTGCGCGGGCACGCGCGCCAGGACGCCGACCACGAGACGGTGGAATTCGTCGCGCGCAGCAAATTCGGCGGCCGCGCGCAGCGCATGCACGAGATCAGCCGTTTCGTGCGGGAGCGCGGCGTGTGGCTCTACCTGGACGGGCAGATCGACTGAGCATCCGCACCGCCGGCGAGCGCCGGACCACGCCGCCCAAGGCCAGGACGAGCCGGTCCAGGAAGGACCGGTGACCGACGTGAAACTCCTGAGGCATGGCGAACTCCTGCTGGCGGCTGCGCTGTGGATGCGGACCCGGGGGGATCCCGCCACCGACCGTCGGTGGCGCCGGACGTCTGCTGCGATGATGGGCAGACGGCATGACAGGATTTTGGCGAAGCGCCCTGTTGCCGTCCCCTCCCCCCAAACGGGGAAAAGAGGGCAAAAACCGCTCCAGGCGTGCGCAGGCCGTCCCTTGCAGAAATGACAACCTCCCCCGATCCGCTCACGGCGGCAGCGGCTGAGCCATCGCCATCGGTGGCGCAGGCGCCGTTGAGGCTGCTCCATCTGGACGACCACCTCGCGGTGATCGACAAGCCGGCCGGATTGCTGGTGCACCGCACCGCGATCGACGCGCACGAGGAAGACGCCGCGCTGCAGCGGCTGCGCGACCAGCTCGGCCGGCCGGTATGGCCGGCGCACCGGCTGGACCGCGGCACCTCGGGCGTGCTGGTGTTCGCGCTGAGCGCGGAGGTGGCGAGCCTGCTCGGCCAGGCGCTCGCCGAACGCCGCACCGGCAAGCGCTACCTGGCGCTGGTGCGCGGATGGCCGGCCCAGGACCGGGGCGTCGTCGACCATCCGCTCGCGCGCGATCCGGAACTGCCTTCGGCCGGACAGCCGCATCTGGAGGCGCAGACCGACTGGACCTGCCTGCGCCGGCACGAGCTGCCCGTGTCGACCGATCCGCGCTTCGCGACGACGCGCGTGGCGCTGCTGGCCTGCGAGCCGGTCCAGGGACGGCGGCATCAGATCCGGCGGCATCTCAAGCACATCGCGCATCCGATCGTCGGCGATGCCAATCACGGGAAGGGACCGTTGAATCGCGCGCTGGCAGCCCACTTCGGGAAGCAACGGCTGTGGCTGCATGCGCAGCGGCTGGCGCTGACGCACCCGGTCACCGGCGTCGCACTGGCACTCGAAGCGCCGCCCGGTGAGGAATGGGTGCCGTTCCTCTGAGGTCCCTCTGACCGGCGTTGCAGCACTGCCACCGCCGTTGGCCCTCACCCCCGCCCTCTCCCGCAAGCGGGAGAGGGAGCCCGACCGGCGCAACTCGCAGCGCAGCTCCTCTTGCTTCTTCTCCTGCGGGCAAAGGAGTCTTCCGGCCGCCTCGGTGCATTCTCACTCCCTCTCCCGCTTGCGGGAGAGGGCGGGGGTGAGGGCCAGCAGCCTCACGCCGTCAGCAGATCTGCAAACGGGAGAGAAGACGCGCATTCAACCGAAGCGCAGTGCGTAGATCGGCGGCAAGTGGCCGGAGACAAGCGACCAGCGATCGCCGCCGTCTTCGGTCGACCAGAGGTTGCCGGTGGTGCTGCCCATCAGCAGCCGGCGCCCGTCGTCGTGCGCCACCAGGCCGTGGCGGTAGACCAGGTCGTAGCAATGAGACTGCGGCAGTCCCGCGCGCAAGGTCTCGAAGGTCCTGCCGCCGTCGCGCGTGCGGTTCACCACCAGCGCGCCGTCGACCGGCAGCCGCCGCTCGTCCTTGATGCCGGGCACGAACCACGCGGTGTCGCGGTCCCCCGCGTGCGCGGCCACCGCGAAGCCGAAGCCCGACAGCGGCGGCTTGATCTCCGACCAGCTCGCGCCGCCGTCGACCGAGCGCCAGACCCCGTTGTGATGCTGGCACCAGAGCACGTCCGGGTCCGCCGCGCTGGCGACGATGCGATGCGGATCCTGCGTGTTCTCCTCGCCGGCCTGGTCCGGCGGCAAGAAGTCCGCGCGCATCCCCTTGGCACTGATGCGCCAGTTCGCGCCACCGTCCTCGCTGCGCCAGGCCCCGCCGCAGGAGATGCCCAGCAGCAGCCGCTTCGGGTCGCGCGGATCGACGTTGATCGAATGGATGCCGGGCGCGTCGTAGCCGCCGCCGAACCAGCCCAGCCGCTCGGGCTTGCGCCAGAGCGTCTCGACGAGCTGCCAGGTCTCGCCCTGGTCCTCGCTGACGAACAGGCCGCCGGGGATGGTCCCGGCCCACAGGCGGCCGTCGCCGCCGCGTTCGAGCGCCCAGATCAGCTGCAGCTTCCAGGCGGGGCCTTCCGCGCCCTCAGGTTGCTCGGGGAAGCTCGGCGCGGCCAGCTCCCGCCAGGTGGCGCCGGCGTCGTCCGACGCCTGCAGCTTCACGCCGAAGTGGCCGAGGTTCAGCGCCGCGAGCATCCGCCCGCCCCCCGCCGGCGGGGGAAGCACCATGCTGACGGGGTCCCCCACGAAGCTGTGGCGGCCGATCGACCATCCGCCGCCGGCGGGATCGTGTCGGAGTTCGAACAGGCCCTTGCGGGTGGCGGCCCAGGCGGTGGTGGTCATCGAGGTCTCCTTGCGATGGCTGGAATCCACTGGCACGACGTTCGGACGCCGCGTCTTTCGACAGTCCCGCGCCTCGGCGGGTCCGCTTCGCAGGCGGCCTATCCGCCGCTCAGCGCCTGCAGCACGTACACCTTCGATTGCGCGGTGAGCGGGTCGCTGAGCCCGCTCCGGTCGCGCGCGCGCTGGCCGTCGATGAAGACGGCGACATGCGTGCGCAGATGCCCCTGGTCATCGAGGATGTAGGCCCGCAGCCGCGGGTTCTGGTCGAAGGCCTGCGTCAGCGCCTCGCCCAGGGTGCTCGCGTCGCACGCGAGCCGGGGCGTGTCGACGTAGCGGTGCAACTGCGACGTGAATTCGAGATGAACCATGGGAGCGATCCTGCGGCCAGGCGCGCCACGTGAAAAGAGGGCGCGTCCTGTCTCGACGTTCGACGAGACGCCGATTCGACAGAAGCCTCGGACCGTCTTGGGCAGAATCGCTGGCCCACGCGCATGCCGCGCCGACCGGACCATGACCAACGACACCCACGCCGACACACGTCCCGCCCTCCGCCACGACACCCGCACCGGGGCCGAAGCCTCGCAGGCCCGCACCGGCATGCTGTATGCGGCGCTGGCCTACGTCGCCTGGGGCCTGTTCCCGCTCTACTTCAAGCGGCTCAGCGAGGTGGACGCGCTGGAGGTCATCGCGCACCGGACGCTGTGGTCCATGGTCTTCGTCGCGATCGTGCTGACGGCGCTGCGCCGCTGGGCGTGGCTGGGCCCGGTGCTGCGCTCGCCGAAGCTGCTCGGCACCTGCGCGGTGTCGGCGCTGCTGCTCTCCACCAACTGGCTGGTCTATGTCTGGGCGGTGCAGCACGGCCATGTGGTCGAGGCGAGCCTGGGCTACTTCATCAATCCGCTGGTCAACGTGATGCTGGGCTTCGTGTTCCTGCGCGAGCGGCTGCGTCCGGTGCAATGGCTGGCGATCGGCCTGGCCGCGGCGGGCGTGGTCTGGCTGACGGTGACCGCCGGCCGGGTGCCGTGGATCGCGCTGGTGCTGGCGCTGAGCTTCGGGGTCTACGGGCTGATGCGCAAGACGGCCCATCTGGGCGCGCTCGAGGGCCTGTCGCTGGAGACGCTGATCCTGTCGCCGTTCGCGGCGCTCGCCTTGGGCTTCTGGACCCTGCGGGGCACCAGCGCGTTCGCGGGCGGCGACGTCGGACACATCACCTGGCTGTTGCTCGCCGGCCCGCTGACCGCCGTGCCGCTGCTGCTCTTCGCCGCCGGCGCGCGCCGCATCACGCTGACCACGCTGGGCCTGGTGCAATACCTGTCCCCGACGATCCAGTTCCTGCTCGGGGTCTGGCTGTATCACGAGCCGCTTGCCGGGGCGCGCCTCGTCGGCTTCGTGCTGATCTGGTCGGCGCTCGCGGTCTACAGCGCGGAGAGCCTCTGGCGCAGCCGGCGCTGAGCAGGCCCTGAGTCGGTGCTGGGCCTCGTCCGCTGGCCCTCACCCCGACCCTCTCCCGCAAGCGGGAGAGGGAGTAAGAAGGGAGGCGCCATCGGTGGGTCAGCTCGGTGCATTCTCACTCCCTCTCCCGCTTGCGGGAGAGGGCGGGGGTGAGGGCCAGCGGCCGGTGCAGACAGCCAGTCCAAAACGACCGACGCCCCGTCACGGGCGTCAGTTGGAGCTACGGAGTCGCGCGTCAGTTGCGGATCAGGTGATCGAAGGCGCTGAGGGCCGCCTTCGCGCCGTCGCCGGCCGCGATGATGATCTGCTTGAACGGGACCGTCGTCGCGTCGCCCGCGGCGAACACGCCCGGCACCGAGGTCTGGCCCTTGGCGTCGACGATGATCTCGCCGTGCTTGGAGAGCTCCACCGTGCCGCGCAGCCATTCGGTGTTGGGCACCAGGCCGATCTGCACGAAGCAGCCTTCGACCTCGACCCGCTTCGCTTCACCGGTCGCGCGGTCGATGTAGTTCAGCCCGTCGAGCTTGCCGGCCGAGCCGGTGAACTCGGTCGTCTGCGCCTGCTTCAGGATCACGACGTTGGGCAGGCTTTCCAGCTTCTTCACCAGCACCGCATCGGCGCGCAGCGTGTCGCCGAATTCCAGCAGCGTCACATGCGACACGATGCCGGCCAGGTCGATCGCCGCCTCGACGCCGGAGTTGCCGCCGCCGATCACCGCCACGCGCTTGCCCTTGAACAGCGGACCGTCGCAGTGCGGGCAGTAGGCCACGCCCTTGTTCTTGTATTCCTGCTCGCCCGGCACGTTGACGTTCCTCCAGCGCGCGCCGGTGGAGATGATCACCGTCCTGCTCTTGAGCGAACCGCCGTTGGCCAGCTTCAGCTCGACCAGGCCGCCGGGCGTCGTCGCCGGGATCAGTTGATCGGCGCGCTGCAGGTTCATGACGTCGACGCCGTAATCCTTGACGTGCGACTCCAGCGCCATCGAGAACTTCGGACCGTCGGTCGACAGCACCGAGATGTAGTTCTCGATCGCCAGCGTGTCGTTGACCTGGCCGCCGAAGCGCTCGGCCGCGATGCCGGTGCGGATGCCCTTGCGGGCCGCGTACACCGCCGCCGCCGCGCCGGCCGGGCCGCCGCCGACGATCAGCACGTCGTACGGGTCCTTGGCCGACAGCTTGGCCGCATCCTTGGCGGCCGCGCCGGTGTCGAGCTTCGCGGCGATCTCCTCGACCGTCATGCGGCCCGAGCCGAATTCCTGGCCGTTCAGGTAGATCGTCGGCACCGCCATGATCTCGCGGGCGTTGACCTCGTCCTGGAACAGCGCGCCGTCCACGACCACCGTCTTCACGCGCGGGTTCAGCACCGACATCAGCGACAGCGCCTGCACGACGTCCGGACAGTTGTGGCAGGTCAGCGACATGTACACCTCGAAGAGGTAGTCGCCGTCCAGGCCCTGGATCTGGTCGATGGTGGCCTGCTCCACCTTCGGGGGATGGCCGCCGGTCCACAGCAGCGCCAGCACCAGCGAGGTGAACTCATGGCCCAGAGGAATCGCGGCGAAGCGCAGGCTCTGCTCGGTGCCCGCGCGCTTCAGGCTGAACGACGGCTTGCGCGCGTCGTTGCCATCCAGGTTCAGCGTGATCTTGTCGGACATCGCGGCGATGTCCGTCAGCAGCTGCTTCAGTTCCGAGGAGCTCTCGGAGTCGCTCAACGAAGCCTCGATCTCGAACGGCAGCGTGACCCGCTCCAGGTAGGCCTTGAGCTGCGCCTTCAGGTTGTCGTCCAACATCGTTGCTTCCTTTCAGTATTCTTCAAGCGACTTCGAGAACCGGCCCCCCTTTCAAGTCGAAGGGGCGGCCGAGCGCCCACCCGCGGACCGGCAGGGTCCGCGCGCGACGCGTTGGCAGTGAGGGGGAGAGGAACGTCCTCATCCGGATCACCGGTCCGGGGGACAGGCCGGTCCGTCGGGACCGCCTGATGCCCCCGTGAGGGCGAGATCCTTAGATCTTGCCGACCAGGTCCAGCGACGGGGCGATGGTCTTGTCGCCTTCGTTCCACTTGGCCGGGCAGACCTGGCCCGGGTTCTTGGCGACGTACTGGGCAGCCTTCAGCTTACGCAGCGTTTCCTTGACGTCGCGGGCGATCGCGTTGTCATGCACTTCCAGGGTCTTGATCACGCCTTCCGGATTGATCACGAAGGTGCCGCGCAGCGCCAGGCCTTCTTCCGGGATGTGCACGCCGAAGGCGTTCGTCAGCGCATGGGTCGGGTCGCCGACCAGCGGGAACTTGGCCTTGCCGACGGCCGGCGAGGTCTCGTGCCACACCTTGTGCGAGAAGTGCGTGTCGGTCGTGACGATGTAGACCTCGGCGCCCAGCTTCTGGAACTCGCCATAGTTGTCGGCGGCGTCTTCCACTTCGGTCGGGCAGTTGAAGGTGAAGGCGGCCGGCATGAAGATCAGGACGGACCACTTGCCCTTGAGCGACTCTTCAGTGACCTCGATGAACTTGCCGTTGTGGAACGCTTGGGCCTTGAAGGGTTGGACTTGGGTGTTGATCAGGGACATGACGTCGTACTCGCTGTCTGGGGTTGATGGGATGGAAGGAATCATAGGGGGCCGACGCTATCGGTGGGGTTGAATTCCCCAATGCGGCCTATTGCGATTCCCTATTGAGCCAATCTATCAAAATAAGCTTGTGCGATAGCAAAAGGTCAAAACTCCGTCATCCGGTGCGCGGCCGCACCGGTTTTGCTCAGAGCGCCTCGAGCGCGAGCAGCTCTTCCACCGTCTGGCGCCGACGGATCAGGCGATCCGATGCGCCGTCCACCAGCACCTCGGCGATCAGCGGCCGGCTGTTGTAGTTGCTGGACATCGAGGCGCCGTACGCGCCGGTGTCGTGGATGACGAGCAGGTCGCCGACCCTGGCTTCAGGCAATTCCCGCGCCAGCACGACGCCGCCCTCGGCCTGGGTGAAGACGTCGCCCGATTCGCACAGCGGACCCGCCACCACGGTCTCGCGCACCGGCCGGACCTGGCCGTCGGCGGGCATCAGGCTCATCGCGTGGAAGCTGCCGTACATCGCCGGTCGCATCAATTCGTTGAAGCCGGCATCCACCAGCAGGAAGTGCTGGCGCCCCTGCGTCTTGACCGCGCGCACTTCGGCGAGCAGCACGCCGGACTCGGCCACGAGGTAGCGCCCGGGTTCGAGCTCGAGCGCCAGGGGATGGCCGACCACGGCCTCGGCCTCCTTGCGGGCGGCATCCCACAGGCTGAAGTAATGCGCGGTGTCGATGGGCTCCCCACCCTCCTGGTACGGGATCGACAGCCCGCCGCCGGCCGAGATCGCCTGCAGGTCCAGGCCCTGGGCCTTCACGACCCGGACCAGCTCGACCATCGCGCCGCTGACGCGGCCCAGGTGTCCGTAGTCGACGCCCGAGCCGATGTGCATGTGCAGCCCGATCAGCGTCAAGCCGCGGCGCGCGATCACGGCCAGCGCGTCCGGCAGCTGTTCGTGCCAGATGCCGTGCTTGCTGTGTTCGCCGCCGGTGTTGGTCTTGTTGCTGTGGCCGTGGCCGAAGCCTGGATTCAGGCGCAGCCACACCGGATGGCCGGGCGAGACCTCGCCGAGCTGCTCCAGCATATCGATGGAGCCGGCGTTCACCGGCACGCGGTGCTCGACGACCGTCCGCAGCGTCTCGCGGTCGAGCAGGTCGGCGGTGAACACGATGTCCGAGTGCACCGCGTCCGCGCCGACACCGACGGTGAAGCCGGCGGCAAAGGCGCGCAGCAGTTCGCCGCGCGACACCGAATCCACCTTCACGCCCTGCGCCCGCATCAGCCGCAGGATGTGCGTGTTCGAGCAGGCCTTCTGGGCGAACCGGACCGTGTCAAAGCCGCCCAGGGCGGCGATGCGCTCGCGGATGACGGCGGCGTCGTACACCCACAGCGGGGTGCCGTACCGGGCGGCGAGCGCCTGCAATTGCTGTTGGCGGGCGGGGGTCAGGGAGCGCGGCATGTCAGAGATCCTTCAACAGAACTGGCGCAAGCATCGGTCGTCCCGATCATTCAATCAAATGCTTTGATTTACCACCTGAATTCATTTTTGATATGCACTGGTATCCTGCCGCGATGTCACTGCCGATCACGCACCGCCACATCGAGGTCTTCCGGGCCCTCATGACCGCCGGCAGCGTGACCGGCGCCGCGCAATTGCTGTTCACCTCCCAGCCGACGGTGAGCCGGGAACTGGCGCGGATGGAGACGCTGCTCGGGTATGCCTTGTTCGACCGCGCGCCGGGCCGGCTGCGGCCCACGGCACGGGCGTTGGCGTTGTTCGACGAGGTGCAGCGCGCCTACCAGGGCCTGGACCAGGTGGTCGCCCGCGCCCAGGCGCTGGGTCGCGCCGAGGACGAGCGCCTGCGGGTGCTGACGCTGCCGGCCCTGGCGCATGCCTTGCTGCCGCAGGCCAGCGCCGGCTGGTTGGCGCGTCATCCGCAGGCGGAGTTGACGCTCACGCCGCAGGAGTCACCGTTGTTGGAGGAATGGATGGCAGCGCAGCGCTTCGACATCGGCCTGAGCGAAGTCAGCGCCACCGTGCCGGGCACGCGCAGCGAAACGCTGGCCGAACTCGACGAGGTCTGCGTGCTGCCCGCGGGACATCGCCTGCTGGAGCGGCAAGTCCTGACACCGCAGGACTTCGAGGGCGAGCGCGTCGTCAGCCTGTCCGCCGAAGACCCTTATCGCCGCCAGTTCGACGCCATCTTTGCCAGCGCCGGCGTGCGACGGCGTCTGCAATTGGAGACACACAGCGCGATCGCCGTGTGCGCGCTGGTTCAGGAAAACCTGGGCATCGCGCTCGTGAATCCGCTGACGGCGAAGGCCTGCGCAGGACCCGGATTGCATGTCCGGCCGTTTTCTGTTTCGGTGCCGTTCCGCATCCAGGCGCTATGGCCGCTGCATCGCCCCGCGCACGCGCTGACCCAGGACTTCATCGACGCGGTCAAGCGGGCGCTCAGGCGACCTTGACCGCCACCGGCGCCGACATCGCGGTCGACAGGAAGCGCTCGCGGATCGAGCGCTCGATGCCGGCGGCATCCAGGCCGCACTGCGCCATCAGCTTGCCGGGCTCGCCGTGTTCGACGTACTCGTCGGGCAGGCCCAGCTGCAGCACCGGCAGCGACAGGCCCTCGGCCTGCAGCGCTTCCAGCGCCGCGCTGCCGGCACCGCCCATCACGCAGCCGTCCTCGACGGTCACGAACGCGTCGTGCGTGCGGGCCAGTTCCTTCACCAGCCCGACATCCAGCGGCTTCACGAAGCGCATGTTGGCAACGCTGGCGTCGATCGCCTCGGCCGCCTTCAGCGCCGGATGCAGCAGCGTGCCGAAGGCCAGGATCGCGACGCGCGGCGCATGGGACCCGGCGCGGCCGCCGGTCGACGGCAGCGACGAGGTCCGGCGCATCTCGCCCTTGCCCCAGGGCAGCGCGACCATGTCCTTGCGGATCTCGGCTCCGATACCGGCGCCGCGCGGATAACGGACCGTCACCGGACCGTCGTGCAGGTGGCCGGTGTACAGCGCCTGGCGGCACTCGTTCTCGTCCGACGGCGTGAGCACGCTCATGTTCGGGATGCAGCGCGTGAACGCGATGTCGTAGTTGCCCGCGTGGGTCGCACCGTCCGCGCCGACCAGGCCCGCGCGGTCCAGCGCGAACAGCACCGGCAGGTTCTGCAGCGCGACGTCGTGGACCATCTGGTCGTAGCCGCGCTGCAGGAAGGTCGAATAGATCGCCACCACCGGGCGCAGGCCCTCGCAGGCCAGGCCGCCGGCGAAGGTCACCGCGTGCTGCTCGGCGATGCCGACGTCGTAGTAGCGCGTCGGGAAACGCTTGTGGAACTCGACCATGCCCGAGCCCTCGCGCATCGCCGGCGTGATCGCCACCAGCGTCGGATCGGCCTCGGCCATGTCGCAGAGCCAGTCGCCGAAGACCTGGGTGAAGGTTTTCTTCGCCGGCGCGGTCGACGGCTTGATGCCCTCGGCCGGGTTGAACGGCGTCGGGCCGTGGTACTTGACCGGGTCGGCCTCGGCCAGCTTGTAGCCCTGGCCCTTGCGCGTGACCAGGTGCAGGAACTGCGGGCCCTTCTTGTCGCGCAGGTTCTCCAGCGTCGGGATCAGCGCGTCCAGGTCGTGCCCGTCGATCGGGCCGACGTAGTTGAAGCCGAACTCCTCGAAGATCGTCCCGGGCACGAACATGCCCTTGGTGTGCTCCTCGAAACGCCGCGCGAACTCGTACAACGGCGTGTGCTTGAGCACCGACTTCGCGCCCTCGCGGGCGGCGGCGTAGAACTTGCCGCTCATCAGCCGGGTGAAGTACTTGTTCAGCGCGCCCACCGGCGGGCTGATCGACATGTCGTTGTCGTTCAGGATCACCAGCACGTCGCCGAGCAGGCCGCCATGGGCGACGCCGGCATTGTTCAACGCCTCGAAGGCCATGCCGGCGGTCATCGCACCGTCGCCGATGATCGCGACCACGCGGCGCGACTCGCCCTTGAGCCTGGCGGCCATCGCCATGCCGTGCGCGGCCGAGATCGAGGTGCTTGAGTGCGCGGTGCCGAAGGTGTCGTACTCGCTCTCGTCGCGGCGCGGGAAGCCCGAGATGCCGCCCTGCTGGCGCAGCGTCGCCATCGCGTCGCGGCGGCCGGTCAGGATCTTGTGCGGATAGGTCTGGTGGCCGACGTCCCAGACCAGCCGGTCGCGCGGGGTGTCGTAGACATAGTGCAGCGCGACCGTCATCTCCACGGTGCCCAGGTTCGACGACAGATGGCCGCCGGTCTTGGACACGCTGTTCAGGATGTGGGCGCGGATCTCGTCCGCCAGTTGCGGGAGCTGGCCGCGCGACAGACGGCGCAGGTCCGCGGGGCTCTCGATGCTGCCCAGCAGCGTCTGCGCGCTCGTCGCGTTCGATGGGTTCTCGCTCATGGCGTCGCCTCTCCTTGTCGCAGAGCCGGCCGGATCCTCGCGCGGATCCGGCACGGATCTCAGTTGTCCCGCTCCACCACCTTGTCAGCCAGCAGGCTGAGCCAGGCGGTGTCGGCCAGGCCGCTGGCGGCCAGCGCCTGGTGCGCCTCGTCCCGCAGGCGCAGCGCATACGCGCGCGCAGGCTCCAGGCCCAGCACGCTGACGTAGGTCGGCTTGTTGTTGTCCTGGTCCTTGCCGGCGGTCTTGCCGAGCACGTCGCTGTCCTGCGTCACGTCCAGGATGTCGTCCACGACCTGGAAGGCCAGGCCGATCGCCGCGCCGTAACGGCTCAGCGCCTCCCAGGCGGCGGCACTCACGTCGCCGCTGGCGGCGCCCATCAGCACGCTGGCCTGCAGCAGCACGCCGGTCTTGCGGCGGTGCATGTCGCGCAGCGCGGCCTCGTCCAGCGGCTTGCCGATGCTGGCCAGATCGATCGCCTGGCCGCCGGCCATGCCGTCGTAACCGCTGGCGCGTGCCAGCAGACGGCACAGCCGCGCCTGCAGTGCGGGCTCGATGCCCTCGTCCGGCGTCAGCACGTCGAAGGCCAGCGCCTGCATCGCATCGCCGGCCAGCATGGCCTGGGCCTCGCCGTACTGCACATGCAGCGTGGGCTTGCCGCGGCGCAGCACGTCGTTGTCCATGCAAGGCATGTCGTCATGCGCCAGCGAGTACGCGTGGATCAGCTCCACCGCGCAGGCCGCGCGCATCGCGGCCTCGCGCCGGCCACCGGCGGCATCCGCCGCGGCCAGCACCAGCAGCGGGCGCAGGCGCTTGCCCGCGCCGAGCACGGCATACCGCATCGCCTCGCCCAGACCGGCAGGCGCCGCTTCGGGCACCCAGGTCTCGAGCGCCCGCTCGACGTCCTCGAGCGACTGCTTCACCCAACGTTCGAAAACACCCGCATCCACTTATTCATCTCCCCAAGCCTGCGCGCCGCCGCCTTCGATGACCTGTACTTGTTGTTCGACGGCCTGAAGACGCGCGCGGCAATATTTGAGCAAACTGGCCCCCCGCTGGTAGCTGGCCAGCAACTGGTCCAGCGGCAGTTGACCGGCCTCCATGGCCTGCACCAGACGTTCCAGTTCCTCGACCGCCAGCTCGTAGCTGGCGGGCTCCTGCTCCTGGATCGCGGACTGCGCCGTCTTGGCGCTGGCGGAAGGCTTGCTCATTTCAAAACGCGAAAAGGCTGATTGTAAGCACCGGCACCCGGCCGTCCGGCCTCCGACCGTCGGGGGATGTGAATCGAGCGCCACAGGCGTCAGCGTGTGTGTCCGCCACGAAGCGGCCGCTTGACATCCGCAGTTTCCCGTCCAAGGACGGGGCCAGGTACAATCACCGGTTCCTTTGCCCGCCGCCATGCCTTAGAAGGGGTCCGGCGGGTTTTTCATTCACGGTTGACATTGGTGTCTTGGAGACCCTCTTGGATCATGTCCGACCTGAGCATCCCTCTCAGCGCGCTTGAACGCAACGGCCTGGGCAACGGCACGGCCAGCACGGCCCCCAGCCACCTCCAGCTGCCCGTCACCTCCTACTTCGACGAGGACCTGTTCCGCCGCGAACAGGAACTGATCTTCCAGCACGGCCCCCGCTACCTGGGGCACGCGCTCGCCGTGCCCGAGGTCGGCGACTACTACGCCCTCCCCCAGGAGGGCGAGGGACGCGCCATCGTGCGCAACCCGCAAGGCCTGGAACTGATCTCCAACGTCTGCCGCCACCGCCAGGCCGTGATGCTGCGCGGCCGCGGCAACACGCGCAGCAACATCGTCTGTCCGCTGCACCGCTGGACCTACGACCTCAAGGGCGAACTGGTCGGCGCGCCGCACTTCAAGCAAGACCCCTGCCTGCACCTGAACCGCTACAAGATCCGCGAGTGGAACGGCCTGCTGTTCGAGGACAACGGCCGCGACATCGCCGCCGACCTGGCGAAGCTGGGACCGCGCGGCGCGCTGGACTTCAGCGGCTACCAGCTCGACAAGGTCCACGTGCACGAGTGCGACTACAACTGGAAGACCTTCATCGAGGTCTACCTGGAGGACTACCACGTCGGCCCGTTCCATCCGGGCCTGGGCCAGTTCGTCACCTGCGACGACCTGGCCTGGGAATTCGGCCGGGACTATTCGGTGCAGACGGTGGGCGTGAACAAGGCGCTTGAGAAGCCGGGCTCCGAGGTCTACGCGAAGTGGCACGAGCAGGTGCTGGGCTTCGCCGGCGGCGCGTCCCCGGAGCAGGGCGCGATCTGGCTGACCTACTACCCCAACATCATGGTGGAGTGGTATCCCAACGTGCTGGTGGTGTCGACGCTGTTCCCCAAGGGGCCGCAGAAGACGACCAACATCGTCGAGTTCTACTATCCGGAAGAGGTCATCGCCTTCGAGCGCGACATGATCGATGCGCAGCAGGCCGCCTACATGGAGACCTGCGTCGAGGACGACGAGATCGCGCTGCGCATGGACGCGGGCCGCAAGGCGCTGATGGAGCGCGGCGACAACGAGGTCGGTCCGTACCAGACGCCGATGGAAGACGGCATGAAGCACTTCCACGAGTGGTACCGTGGGCTGATGAAGCGCTGACGCGGCCGCGAGGGCGCGCCGGCGGACCGCCGTCCGCGCCCTGATCGCACCCCGGTGCGCACAACGCCCCGCTCTCGCGGGGCGTTCGCTTTTGCGGCTTCGCGCAACAGGCCGGGCCGGCCTTCGGCGCGAGAATCGGCCGCATGTCCGCCCCCCTTCTGATGGTCTTGGCGACCCTGCTGTTCGCCACCATGGGTGTCTGCGTCAAGTTGGCCTCGGCCTACTACGGCGCGGGCGAGATCGTCATGTACCGCGGCCTGGTCGGCACGCTGTTCCTGTTCGCGATGACGCGGGCCAAGGGGCTGTCGCTGAAGACCACCGTGCCGGCGATGCACTTCTGGCGCAGCCTGTCGGGCGTGATCGCGCTGTCGCTCTGGTTCTTCGCGATCAGCAAGCTGCCGCTGGCCACGGCGATGACGCTGAACTACATGTCCTCGGTGTGGATGGCGCTGTTCCTGATCGGCGGCGCGGTGCTGATGGGCGCGGCCAAGGTCGATCCGCGGCTGGTGGTCACGGTGCTGCTGGGCTTCCTCGGCGTGGGCCTGGTGCTGCAGCCGGCGATGGAGGACCAGCAGGTCTGGCACGGCCTGGCCGGCCTGGCCTCGGGCATGCTGTCGGCGATGGCCTACCTGCAGGTAACCTCGCTGGGACGCGCGGGGGAGCCGGAGTACCGCATCGTCTTCTACTTCTCGATGGGCGGCGTGGTCGCCGGCGCGCTGACGACGATCGTCTCGCACGGCGGCTGGCACGCCCACACCTGGACCGGCGCGGCCCTGCTGCTGGCGGTCGGCGTGCTGGCCACCGCCGCCCAGCTGCTGATGACGCGGGCCTACGGCACCGGCAAGCCGCTGGTGAACGCGTCGCTGCAGTACCTGGGCATCGTGTTCTCGGCGTTGTATGGTGTGGCGGTGTTCGGCGACCTGCTGGGCCTGCTGTCGTGGATCGGCATCCTGCTGATCGTCGTGGCGGGCCTGGGGGCGACGCTGCTGCGCGCGCGGAACACGCCCAAGGATGCCCAGCACTCGGTCCAGGAATCTTGAACGGCCATGACGACTTCAGCGACCCGCCCCTCGACAAGCCCCACCTCGACGTCCCCTGTTCCCCCCGCGGCTCCCGCCGAGGCGGGTCTTGACGGCCTCGTCACGGTGGACCGGCTGCAGGCGCTGATGGCGTCGTCCACGCCGCCGCTGGTCATCGACGTCCGCTTCGACCTGGCCGACACCGCCGCCGGCGAACGGGCCTACGCCGCGGGCCACCTGCCCGGCGCGCACTACCTGCACCTCGACCGGGACCTCAGCGGACCGAAACAGGACGCCTTCGGCGCCTTCCGCGGCCGTCACCCGCTGCCTGAACGCGAGGCCTTCGCCGCCCGCCTGCGCGAGCTGGGCATGACGCCGGGGCGCCAGCTCGTGGCCTACGACGCCGCCGACGGCATGTACGCGGCGCGCGTCTGGTGGATGCTGCGCTGGCTGGGGCACGCGCAGGTGGCGGTGCTCGACGGCGGCTTCGCGGCCTGGCAGCAGGCCGGCGCGCCGTTGACGGCGGAGGCACCCGCGGTGGCGGCCACGGCCGCCGGCACGTTCGAGCCGTCCACGCCGCTCGAGGCGCCCTGGACCGCCCAGGAACTGCTCGCCGGCCTCGGCAAGGTCCGCCTGATCGACGCCCGCGCGGGCGAACGCTTCCGTGGCGAGGTCGAGCCGCTGGACACCCAGGCCGGCCACATCCCGGGCGCGACCAACCGCTTCTTCAAGTCCAACCTGACGCCGGAAGGCCGCTTCAAGCCGGCCGCCCAGCTGCGCGAGGAGTTCGCCGAACTCCTGGGCCCGCAGCGCGCGGCGGACACGGTGCACCAATGCGGCTCCGGCGTGACCGCCTGCCACAACCTGCTGGCGATGCACCATGCCGGGCTCCCCGGCAGCCGGCTCTACCCGGGCTCCTGGAGCGAATGGAGCGCCAACCCGCGCCTGCCGCTGGCCAAGGGCTGAACCAACGCCCGGACTGCCCGTCGGGCCGGCGGCCGAAGGGGCCTGACAGCGCCCCTTATTGACAATGCGCATGGCGCGAGCACCATGGGAAGGTCAGACTGCGAAGGCAAGCCCTGACCCCGCCTGTGGTGGGGGTCGGGTCCACCCAGCCCCACCCCGTTCGCTCGAAGGAGGCTCGCCATGTTCCAGCGCATCCTGATTCCCACCGATGGTTCGGAGATCACCGCCAAGGCGATCGCCACCGCCGTCAAGCTGGCCAAGTTCCACAACGCCCGGCTGTTCGCCATCAGCGTGAAGGAACCCTTCCCCTACAGCGCCGTGTCGGAGATGCAGCCGACGCCGCCGCAGGAGTTCTTCGACGCCCAGGAGCGCATCGCGCAGGAGCGCCTCGCGCAGGTGCTGGCGCTGGCGCGAGCCGAGGGCATCGAGATCGAGGCCCACAGCGTGGAGGCCCTCCACCCCTGGGAGGCCATCATCGAACACGCCAAGCGCGTCGAGGCCGACCTGCTGGTGATGGCCACGCACGGCCGGCGCGGGCTGCAGGCGCTGCTGCTCGGCAGCGAGACGCAGAAAGTGCTGACCCACTGCGCCTTCCCGGTGCTGGTGGTCCACGGCGAAGGCGCGCCGCACTGACACCGCGCCAGTCGGCGCGTCAGGTGGGGCTCGACGTCAATGGGCGTGCTTGCCGCCCACGACGATCAGCACGAACACGATGCCCACGCCGAGCCACAGCAGCTGCAGCGCCGTGTCCTTCCACGGCAGCCGGCGTTGCAGCTGCGGGATCAGGTCGGCGACCGAGACATAGACGAAGCTGCTCGACGCCGCCACCAGCAGGTAAGGGAAGAGCTGCTGCCACGGCCCCACGACGTAGTAACCCACCAGCCCGCCCAGCACCGCCGCCATCCCCGACACGGCATTGAAGAACAAGGCCTTCCTGCGCGTGAAGCCGGCGTTCAGCAGCACGATGTAGTCGCCCACCTCCTGCGGGATCTCATGGGCGACGATCGCCATCGCGGTCACCCATCCGAGGTGATGATCCGCCAGGAAAGCCGCGGCAATGATGATCCCGTCGCAGAAGTTGTGGATCGAGTCGCCGACCAGCACCGACAACCCGCCCCGGCCCGCCTGCTCCTGGTCGAAATGATGGTGGTGGTGATGCCCATCCCCCTCGTGGTGGTGCGTGTGGCGGTACAGCTCGGCCTTCTCCAGCAGGAAGAAGAACATCAAGCCGCCCAGCAAGGCCAGGAACAGGTTGTGCGGATCCGCGCCACTCTCGAACGCCTCCGGCAGCACGTGCAGCAGCGCGGTCGACAGCAGCACGCCAGTGGACAAGCTCACCAGATGCTTGACGATGCGGCTCAACAAGCCCACCGTCAGCATCGCGGCAATCGTCACGGAAGCAAGTCCGCCGACAAATGTCACCAGCAGGATGTAGGTCAGGGTCATGGATAAAAAAGGCGCACCACGTGAGGGGTGCGCCGGATGGGGTGCTGAAATTGTCTCAGAGTCGTCAAGTCCCCCGCTGGAACCAGGCTCTGGAACCCCCTTCGTGGGGGTGAGCGCGGGCTCTCCACGGGGCATGGGGCCTCCCTCCGGGAACCCCATGCCCCATTCCGGCCCCAGTGAAACCCGCTGACCACGGGCCTTGGCCGTTCAGACGCCGTGCTGCTTGAACCAGGCCTGGCAGCGGGCCCAGCCATCCTTGGCAGGGTCAGGCTTGTAGCTGGGGCGGTAGTCGGCGTGGAAGGCATGGCCGGCATCGGGGTAGACGACGAACTCGCTGGCCTTGGCGGCGGCACTGCCCTGCTTGAGCGCCTCCTGCATCGCGGCCACCGTCGAGACCGGGATGCCGTTGTCCTGCGCGCCGTAGAGACCCAGCACCGGCGCGTTCAGTTGCCCGGCAACGTCGATGGGATGCTTCGGCGTCATCGGATTGGTCTGGCCCTGCAGGCGGCCGTACCAGGCCACGCCGGCCTTCACCGCCTTGCTGTGCGCCGAGTACAACCACACGATGCGGCCTCCCCAGCAGAAACCGGTGATCGCCAGCCTGGAGGTGTCGCCGCCCTGCTGCTTCGCCCAGGCGACCGCCGCGTCCAGGTCGTTCATGACCTGCGCGTCAGGCGTGCGCTGGATGATCTCGCTCTGCAGCTTGGCAATGTCCGAGTACACCTTCGCGTCGCCCTGGCGCGCGAACAGATCCGGCGCGATCGCCAGGTAACCCAGCTTCGCGAAACGCCGCGCGACATCGGCGATGTGCTCGTGCACGCCGAAGATCTCGCTGATCACCAGCACCACGTGCGCCTGCTTCTTGCCCGCGGGCTGGGCGACGTACGCCGGCATCTTGAAGTCGCCGACCGGGATGCTCACAGGGCCGGCATCCAGGCCCTGCGTGTCGGTGGCGATGGTCTGCGCCCCCACCGGCAGCACCGCGGCCGCGAAGCCGCTGCCCACCGCGGTGCCGACGAAGGCCCGCCGGCTGAAGGCGCGGCCCGGGGCCAGCGTGTCGATGTCGTCGCGGATCGCGTCGGCCAGTTCAGGGGACAGGCCGGCGGCGCCGTCGGCGCGGGAATCGGAATTCGTCATCTGCGGCTCCTCGGTGGGATACGGGGTGGACGGAACGCCGGATGCTAGCGCGGACCTCCGGCGACAGCTTGATGACACGCGCGATGAAAGCACTTCGTTCCCGGACGGGACGCCAAACACCCCGACAATCGGCCCCCATGACGCAAGCGCAAGTCCCCACCATCCTGGCCGCCATCGACATGGGCTCCAACAGCTTCCGTCTGGAACTCGCCCAACTGCAGCACGGGCAGTACCGCCGGCTGGACTACCTGAAGGAAACGGTGCGGCTGGGCGCGGGCCTGGATGCGATGAGCATGCTGACCGAGGAAGCCACGGAACGCGGCCTGGCCTGCCTGCGCCGCTTCGCGGAACGCCTCGCGGGACTGCCCGGCCGCCAGGTGCGCGCCGTGGCCACGCAGACGCTGCGCGAAGCCCGCAACCGCAACGCCTTCCTCGCACGCGCGCAGCAGGTGCTGGGACATCCGATCGAGGTGATCTCCGGCCGCGAGGAGGCCCGCCTGATCTACGCCGGCGTCGCCCGGCTGCAGACGGCGGAAGACCCGCGCCTGGTGATCGACATCGGCGGCCGCTCCACCGAGATGATCCTCGGCCGCGGCCCGCAGCCGCTGAGCACCGAGTCCTTCCAGATCGGCAGCGTCAGCCTGTCGATGCGCTTCTTCCCCGACGGCCGCTTCACGCCGGAAGCCTTCCGCGCCGCGCAGGTCGCCGCCGGCGCCGAGCTCGAGGAAGCCATCACCCAGTTCTCCCGCCAGTCCGCGCAACCGCGCTGGAAGCAGGCCCTGGGTTCGTCCGGCACCGTGGGCGCGGTGGCGCAGATCCTCGCCGCCAACAACGTCAGCCCCGACGGCTCGATCACGCTCGACGGCCTGCGCTGGTGCATCGAGCAATGCCTGCTCGCCGGCCGCGTCGACGCCCTCAAGCTCGCCGGCCTGAAGGAGGACCGCCGCGCGGTCGTCGGCGGCGGCCTGTGCATCCTCTACACGCTGCTGACCCACTTCGACATCGAACGCCTCCACCCCGCCAAGGGCGCCCTGCGCCAGGGCGTGATCTTCGACCTCGCCGAACGCCTCGATCCGCGCCTGCTCGCCGCCGGCCGCGACATGCGCGAGCAGTCCGTCGCCGAACTGCAGCGCCGCTTCGCCGTCGACCGCGACCAGGCCGGCCGCGTCCAGTCCCTCGCCCAGCGCCTGCATGCGCAACTCGCCCCCAAGGCCGAGGAAGAACACCGCCGCGAACTGTCCTGGGCCGCCGCACTCCACGAGATCGGCATGATGGTCTCCCACCACGACCACCACCGCCACAGTGCCTACCTGCTCTCCCACGTCGACGCGCCCGGGTTCTCGCAGAACCAGTTGCGCCGCCTCGGCGACCTCGCGCTCGGCCAGCGCGGCGGGCTGCGCAAGCTCGAGGAGCAGTTGCAGGAAGAACCCATGGTCTGGCAACTGCTCTCCCTGCGGCTGGCCGCCATCAAGTGCCACGCGCGCAGCGACATCGACCCGGCCGACATCAACCTCCAACGCGACGGGATGAACGTCACCATCGCCATGCGCAAGGGCTGGGCCGACTCCCATCCCCGGGCGCACTTCCTGCTCCGGGAAGAGCTCGAGGCCTGGGCGAAAGTCGGGAAGGTGCAGCTGGCGCTGGAGGCCTGAGGACCGAGCGCGACAGGCCTGGCCCGGGCCGGCGACTCACGTCGAGCCGGGCGCTCAACTCCCTCCGCTCACCTCCGGTTCGCTGCGGTCAAACAGAACGCGCCTGGTCAGTCGTTGAAGGCTCGACTTCGTCGCCGGCCCGGGCCAGGCCTGTCTTCAACGAGTCATGGCTCTTCGCGGTAGAGACGCATCAGGGCCTGCTGGGCGCTGATGCACTGCGGCTTGTGCTCGGTGCCGATACGCTGCGAGGTGCCGTCCGGACCCAGTTGCCACGCGTCCAGCGTGTCGTGCAAATACGGCGTCAAGCCTTCGTCGATGACCCGCTGACGCAACCTGGCATCCGTCACCGGCCACGCCACCTCGATGCGGCGAAGCATGTTGCGCGCCATCCAGTCAGCACTCGACAAGTACAGCGCCTCCTGCTCGTCCTTGCCCCAGCGGAAATAGAAGATCCGCGAGTGCTCCAGGAAACGACCCACGACCGAACGCACCAGGATGTTGTCCGTCTCGCCCGGCAGACCCGGCGGCAACATGCAGGCCCCACGCACGATCAGGTCGATCTTCGCGCCCGCCTTGCCCGCACGGATCAGGCCATTGATCAACTCCGCATCGGTCAACGCATTGATCTTCAGCACCACGCGCGCGGTCTCGCCGCGCTTCGCCGCTTCCTCGACCTGCGTGAGCAGCTCGCACATCGTGCGGTGCAGGTTGAACGGCGCCAGCAGCAGCTTCTTCGGCGCCTTGAACTTGGACAGCGACGCGAGCTGGCTGAACACCAGGTCCATGTCGGCCGTCATCTCCGGATCGGCCGTCAGGTAGCCCAGGTCGGTGTAGAAACGCGCCGTCCTGGGGTTGTAGTTGCCCGTCGACAGGTGCCCGTAGCGCCGCAGCCTGCCACCCTCGCGTCGCGTGATCAGCATCAGCTTCGCATGCGTCTTCAAGCCGACGATGCCGTAGACCACCTGCGCGCCCACGGCCTCCAGCCGCTCGGCCCAGTTGATGTTGGCCTCCTCGTCGAAGCGCGCCTTCAGCTCGACCACGGCCAGCACTTCCTTGCCGCGTCTGGCCGCCTCGATCAGCAGGTCCGCCAGCACGGACTGGCTGCCGGTGCGGTAGATCGTCTGCTTGATCGCCAGCACGTCCGGATCCTCGACCGCCTCGCGCAGCATCTGCACCACCGGATCGAAGCTCTCGAACGGGTGATGCAGCATCACATCGCCCTTGGCCCGCAGCTTGTCCAGCACCGACTTGCCCTGCGGCAGGCGACCCTTGGGCCAGCTCGGCTCATAGGGCTGGAAGCGCAGGTCGTCCGCGTCGGTCTGGTCGATGAGCTCGTTCAGGCGCACCAGGTTGACCGGTCCGTTCACGCGATACAGCGCCGCCTCCGGCAGGTCGAACTGCTCGAGCAGGAAGCGCGAGAGCTCCTCGGGACAGGTGTTCACGACTTCCAGCCGCACCGCGCGCCCGAAGTGACGCGTGGTCAGGCCGGAGCGCAGCGCGTGGCGCAGGTTGGCGATCTCTTCCTCGTCGACCTCGAGGTCCGAGTCGCGCGTGACGCGGAACTGCGAGAAAGCCTCGACGTGCCGCCCGGGGAACAGTTCCTCCAGGTGGGCGCGGATGACGCTGGTCAGCAGCACGAAGCTCTGCTTGCCGCCGCTGATCGCCGCCGGCACCTTGATCACCCGCGGCAGCACGCGCGGCACCTTGACGATGGCGATGCGGTTGTCGCGCCCCAGCGCGTCCTTGCCCGACAGCCGCGCGATGAAGTGCAGCGACTTGTTGGCGACCTGCGGAAAGGGATGCGCGGGGTCCAGGCCCACCGGCACCAGCAGCGGACGCACCTCCCGCTCGAAGAACCTGGCGACCCAGGCGCGGATGTCGTCGGTGCGGTCGGCGTGGTTCAGGATCTGGATGTTGTGCTCGCGCAGGGCGGGCATGACCTGGTCGTTGAAGATCGCGTACTGCTCGTCGATCAGGTCGTGGGCGGCGCGGCCCACGCGTTCGACGTCGCGCGGCGTCACCAGCCCGCTGCCATCGCGCTGCATGTCCAGCATGTCGGCGAAGCGCACCTCGAAGAACTCGTCGAGGTTGCTGGACACGATGCAGATGTAGCGCAGCCGCTCCAGCAGCGGCACGTCGATGCGCTGGGCCTGGGCCAGGACCCGCCGGTTGAACTCGAGGATCGCGTTTTCGCGGTTGAGCAGCGGGACGTCGGGCAAAGTCATGGGCTGATTCTATGAAGCTGGTGTGACAGCCCCATGACCCTCTTTCGGGCGGGTCTCGTCGGGTGGACCTGCCTGGAGGGGCCTGCGGTCCGCACCCCTGCGGCCCGCGTGGGCGACACGCGCCGCGCGTCCGGTGCGCGCGACGCTCAGGCCGGCTGGCGCATCGCCGCGGCGAGCGCTTCGGCGGTGCCCTGCTCCGCGACGATGCGCTGGCGTTCGGCCCAGTCCAGGATCTCGAGGTGGCCGTCCGCATGCTCGACGAGCGCGGTCAGGCTCTCGACCCAGTCGCCGTCGTTGGCGTAGGTGATGCCGTCGATGTCGCGCAGCTCGGCATGGTGGATGTGGCCGCAGATCACGCCGTGCACGCCGCGCTTGCGGGCCTCGCGGGCCAGCGCTTCCTCGAATTCGCTGATGAAGGAGACGGCGCGCTTGACCTTGAGCTTGAGGTACTTGCTGAGGCTCCAGTACGGCAGGCCCAGCCGCGCGCGCAGCGAGTTGAGGTGGCGGTTCAGCTTGAGCGTGAATTCATAGAGGCTGTCGCCGACGTAGGCGAGCCACTTGGCGTGCTGGATGACGCCGTCGAAGAGGTCGCCGTGCGTCACCCAGAACTTGCGGCCGTCGGCGGTCTCGTGGATCCACTCGTGCGCGACCTCGATGCCGCCGAAGCTGTGCTGCAGGTACTTGCGCGCGAATTCGTCGTGGTTGCCCGGCACGTAGATGACGCGGGTGCCCTTGCGCGCCTTGCGCAGCAGCTTCTGCACGACGTCGTTGTGCGCCTGCGGCCAGTACCAGCTGCGGCGAAGCTGCCAGCCGTCGACGATGTCGCCGACGAGGAACAGCTGCTCGCACTCGACTTCCCGGAGGAACTCGAGCAGGGCCTTGGCCTGGCAGCCCGGCGTCCCCAGGTGCAGATCGGAGATCCACACCGTGCGCACGCGGATCGAGCCGCCGTCCTCCGCCTCGGCCCCAGGCGGTTCGTTCGAAACTGCGGCGGCCATGAGCGTGTCGGTCAGCATGGCCCCACAGCTTGGCGACGCCGGATGAAAGCTTGATGACCGGACCGCCGATAATCCGCCGCCATGCATCTGATGATCCCCTTCGCCAGTTCGCTGGACCCTCATTTCGAGGGTGCCCTGCGCGAACTGGAGCTGCCCCACCTGAGCCGCCTGCTCGGGTTGCTGGCCGCGACGGAAGACGTCGGCGACGCCGACGAGACCGCGCCCCTGCCGCCGCACGACCGTTTCCTGGCGCGCCAGCGCGGCATCGCCGACGACCAGCCGCCGCTCGCCGCCTGGCGCGTGCGCGCCGCCGGCCAGGATCCCGCCGGCGCGGCCTGGGCGCTGGTGACGCCGGCCCACTTCGCCGTCGGCACGGAAGGCGTCACCGCGCTCGGCCCCGAGACGCTGGATCTCGACGAGGCCGAGTCCCGCGCCTTCCTCGACGCGCTGTCGACCGCGCTGTTCCCCGCCGCCGAAGGCTGGCGGACCGCCTGGCTGTCGAGCGGCGAATGGGCGATCGCCCACGACGAACTCGACGGCCTGGCCGCCCCGAGCGCGGACCGCGTGCTCAACCGCGGCGTCGAGACCTGGTACCCGCGCGCGCGCCGGCTGCGCACGCTGCTCAACGAGGCGCAGATGCTGCTGCACGAGCACCCGCTGAACCAGGCCCGCGAAGCGCGGGGACGGCGTCCGCTGAATGCCGTGTGGATCGGCGGCGGCGGCCGCGAGCGCGGCACCGCCCTGCCCGCGGACCTGGTCGTCGACGGGCGCCTGCGCGTGCCGATGCTGACCGGCGACCTCTACACCTGGAGCGAGTCCTGGAAGGCGCTGGACGCCGGCCCGATCGCCCAGGCGCTGGACACGGTGCGCGAGGGGAAGTCGGTGTCGCTGACGCTGTCCGGCGAACGTCTGGCCCGCACCTGGACGCGCCGACCCGCCGGCGGCTGGCAGCGCCTGAAGGAACGTTTCGCGCCCCCCGGCGCCGTCGTCGCCACTGCCTTGGAGCCCCTGTGAGCAGCCCCCGCATCCTGACCCGCGACGTTCCGCCGGACTCCGCCCATGCCTTGCAGGAAGCCGGCTTCTCGCCGCTGCTGGCCAGGCTGTTCGCGGCGCGCGGCGTGCTGTCGCGCGACGAACTCGATCCCGACCTGAAGCACCTGCTGCCGCCCGAGGGCCCCCTGGGCCTGCTCGGCATCGACAAGGCCGCGGTGCTGCTGGCCGACGCGATCACCGCGGGCGAACGCATCTGCATCGTGGCGGACTACGACTGCGACGGCGCCACCGCCTGCGCGCTGATGCTGCGCGGTCTGGCGCAGCTCGGCGCGCGCGCGGGCACGGTCAGCTACGTCGTGCCCGATCGCGCGGTGCACGGCTACGGCCTGACGCCGACGATCGTCGAGTTGGCGCTGAAGCACGAGCCCAGACTGCTGGTGACCGTCGACAACGGCATCGCCAGCCACGCGGGCGTGGCTTTTGCGCGCGCCTTGGGCCTGAAGGTCCTGGTCACCGATCATCATCTGCCGGCGGTCACCGCCGACGGCCAGCCCACGGTGCCGGACGCCGACGCGCTGGTGAATCCGAACCAGCCCGGCTGCCCCTTCCCCGGCAAGAGCCTGGCCGGCGTCGGCGTCGCCTTCTATGTACTGACCGTGCTGCGCGGCGAGCTGCGCCGGCGCGGCGCCTTCGGCGACGGCGCGCCGCCGCGGCTCGACGGCCTGCTGGACCTGGTGGCGCTGGGCACGGTCGCGGACGTGGTGCGGCTGGACGCGAACAACCGGCGCCTGGTGGCGCAGGGCCTGCGCCGGATGCGCGCCGGCCGCATGCAGCCGGGCGTGCAGGCGCTGTTCACGGCCGCCAGCCGCGATGCCTCGCGGGCCAACAGTTTCGACCTGGGTTTCGCGCTGGGACCGCGCATCAACGCGGCGGGCCGGCTCGACGACATGACGCTGGGCATCACCTGCCTGACGACGGACGACGGCGAGCAGGCGCTGGCGCTGGCGCGCGAGCTCGACCGCATCAACCGCGAACGGCGCGAGATCGAGGCCGGCATGCAGGAGCAGGCGCTCGCGCTGCTCGAACGGCTGATGACCGATCCGCGCCTGGATGGCGTGCCGCCGCCCGCGCTGGCGCTGTTCGACGCCGACTTCCACGAAGGCGTCGTCGGCATCGTGGCCTCGCGGATCAAGGACCGGCTGCACCGGCCGGTGTTCGTGTTCGCCGAGGGCGCGGACGGCCAGCTCAAGGGCTCGGGGCGCTCGATTCCCGGCTTTCACCTGCGCGACGCGCTGGACCTGGTGTCCAAGCGTCACCCGGAGCTGCTGCGCAAGTTCGGCGGCCATGCGATGGCGGCGGGCTGCACGCTCGCGCCGGGCGGCGTCGAGCCATTCGCGGCGGCGTTCGAAGCGGTCGCCCGCGAGTGGCTGGACGAGGCCGCGCTGACGCGCACGCTGCGCACCGACGGCCCCCTGCCGCCGGAAGCGTTCTCTGCCGAAACGGTCCAGGAGCTTGAGGCGCAGGTCTGGGGCCAGGCCTTCGAGGCGCCGCTGTTCTGCGACCGCGTGCAGGTCGTGAACCAGCGCATCGTCGGCGAACGCCACCTGAAGCTGCGCCTGCGCCAGGGCGCCTGGATCCGCGACGCGATCTGGTTCGGCCACACCGACCCCCTGCCCGAGCAGGTGACGCTGGCCTACCGGCTCAGCCTGGACGAGTTCCAGGGACAGCAGCGCGTGCAGATGGTGGTCGAGGCGATGGCGGAGTAAGGCGCACGCCCCAAGGTACGGCAATTGCCGCCTTGCCTTCAACGAGAACTCTGTTGAAGGAACCGACATGGCTGACTACAAGGACGATGGGAAGCTCTGGGTGCTGGTGGCCGACGAAGGCGTGGCCCGCCTGCTGAAGCTGCCGGAGGAAGGCGGCGACCTGGAAGATGTCACCACGCTGACCGATGCCGCCGCGCATGCGAACAACGCCGACCTGCGCCGCGACGCCGAAGGCCGACGCGGCAACAACGTGACCTCGTCGGCGGGCGTCGATGAATTGCACCAGGAGGCGATCAGCTTCGCCGCGCGCGTGGCCAAGACGCTGGATGACGGCTTCAACAACGGCGAGGTGACGCAGCTGCGCATCGTCGCCGCGCCGCGTTTCCTGGGCCTGCTGCGCAAGGCGCTGAGCCCGCAGGTCGCCAGGATCGTGATCGACGAGACCAACGTCGACGTGGTCCACGAAAGCCTGGGAGCGCTCACGACCCGCCTGTTCCCGGAGCGGGACTTCAGCAAGCAGAAGCCGTAAGCGCGCGCGGCGGCAAACGGCTCGCTTCTTCTCCACTCCCTCTCCCGCCTGCGGGAGAGGGCGGGGGTGAGGGCCAGCAGACTCGGCAGTCACAAGGCTTCTCTACTTCCACCGCCGCTGGCCCTCACCCCTGCCCTCTCCCGCCAGCGGGAGAGGGAGTACGGAGACCGAGCGTCGGTGGGATCAAAAGGCCGCGCATCGCGCCAGACTTCACGCCTGACCCCTGCTGTAACAGTTTGTCAAACCGATGACATAGAGGCCACCCAGAATGGGGACACCACGCGGCGCTCCAGCCGCCGTGGCCTCTCCCCATGCCGACCACGCATCTGCAACCGCCCGACCCGCTGAGCATCGCCCTGTCCGCCATCATTCGCGACGGCGCCCTGGACATCCATTTCCAGCCGCTGGTCGAGGTCGAACGGGCGCACATCCTGGGCTACGAGGCGCTCACGCGCGGTCCGGCCGACACCCCGCTGCATTCGCCGCTGGTGCTGTTCGAGACCGCCGCCCGGCTCGGCCGGCTGGTCGAGCTGGAGCGGCTCGTGGTGCGCCGCGCGCTGCGCCGCTTCAAGGAACTCCATCTCCCGGGCCAGCTGTTCCTGAACCTGACCGCCGACACGCTGCTGGCCACCAGCGATCGCGGCGCCTTGATCGCCCGGGAGTTCGCGCAGCTCGACCTCCCCGCCTCGCGCGTCGTCATCGAGCTCACCGAGACCCGCCCCATCCTGGAGCCCGAGCGGCTGCAGGACAGCATGCGCAGCCTGCGCGAACTCGGCTTCGTGGTCGCGCTGGACGACTTGGGCGAAGGCTTCGCCAGCCTCAAGCGCTGGATGGACATCCGGCCGGACTTCGTCAAGATCGACCGCCACTTCATCGACGGCATCGCGCAGGAACCGCTCAAGCAGCAGTTCGTGCGCTCGATCCTGGAGATGGCGGCCAGCTCCGGCTGCACCGTCGTCGCCGAAGGCCTGGAGCAGCTCAGCGACCTCACCGTGCTGCGCCGCCTGGGCGTGCCGGTCTGCCAGGGCTACCTGCTCGCGCGCCCGAGCGCCGCGCCGCGCGCCGCGCTGCGGGCGGAGGTCGACGCGCTGCTCGCGCCGGAGCACCGCCGCCGCAACGCGGACTGGATGCGCCTGCCGCCCGACGCGATCACCACCGCCGCGCAACTGGCCCGCCGCAGTCACACCGTCACGCCCAAGCTCAACTGCCAGACGGTGGCCGACATGTTCCAGCGCGATGAGCAGCTGTTCTCGATGCCGGTGCTGGACGAGGCCAACCGCCCGATCGGCATCCTGCGCTCGCTGCAGGTGCTCAAGCGCAGCGCCGAACGCTACTTCATGGACATCCACGAGAAGCGTCCCTGCACCGCGCTGATGGATCCGCAGCCGCTGATCTTCGACGCCGGCACCTCGCTGCGCGAGATGAGCGACGCGATCTCCAGCCTGGACGACCGGCTGATGGTGGACGGCTTCATCGTCACCCGCAACGGCGAGTACTTCGGCACCGGCCGCAGCACCGACCTGCTCAAGGCCGTCTCCGACCTGCAGGTGCACAGCGCGCGCTACGCCAACCCGCTGACGCTGATGCCGGGCAACGTGCCGACCGACCAGCACCTGGACGCGCTGCTGCACGAGGGCCGCGAGTTCGTCGTGGTCGCCTGGGACATCGACCACTTCAAGCCCTTCAACGACGTCTACGGCTACGCCGCGGGCGACGACATCATCAAGCTCTGCGCGCAGATCCTGCAGGCGGCGGCCGATCCGTCGCTGGACTTCGTCGGCCACATCGGCGGCGACGACTTCGTGATGGTGCTGGGCTCGCCCGACTGGACCGCCCGCATCACCCGCGTCTGCCGGGAGTTCGACCGCCAGATCCGCCCCTTCTTCTCCGCCGAACACCAGGCGCTGGGCGGCTACGTGACCCTGAACCGGCAGAACCAGGAATCCTTCAATCCGCTGCCGACGCTGAGCGCCGGCGTGATCCAGGTGCAGCCCGGCGCCTTCGACAGCGTGCGCGCGCTGTCCGCCGCGCTGGCCGAACCCAAGCACGTCGCCAAGTGCGGCACCGGGCCCAGCCGCTACTTCGTCGACCGGCGCCGATCCAGCGGCGGCGTCACGGACTTCTCGCCGCTCCTAGAATCGGCGGGGTGAACACCCCCTTCCCCGCTTCCGCCCTCGCCGACCCGGCGCCGGCCGCGCACGCCGCGCCCGGCCGCGTCGCGCTGCATGCGCAGACCAACGCGGACCTGCACTGCCACTCCACGGTCTCCGACGGCACGCTGTCGCCCGAGGCGCTGGCCGCGCGCGCGAAGGCCAACGGCGTCGAGCTCTGGGCCCTGACGGACCACGACGAAGTCGGCGGCCAGCAGCGCGCGCTGACGGCCGCGCGGGCGGCGGGCCTGGCCTACCTGACCGGGGTGGAGATCTCGGTGACCTTCGCCGGCAAGGTCGTGCACATCGTCGGGCTGGGTTTCGACCACGAGGACCCGCGCATCGTCGCGGGCCTGCGCGCCACGCGCGGCGGCCGCGGCGCCCGGGCGAAGGAGATGTCGGACGACCTGGCCAAGGCGGGCATCCATGGCGCCTACGAGGGCGCGCTGAAACACGCCGGCAATCCGGAGCTGATCTCCCGTACCCATTTCGCGCGTTTCCTGGTGGAGACCGGCCAGTGCGCGGACGTGCCCGAGGTCTTCCGCCGCTACCTGACGGAAGGCAAGCCGGGCTTCGTGCCGCACCGCTGGGCGGCGCTGCGCGACGCGGTGGGCTGGATCGTGGACGCGGGCGGCCTGGCCGTCATCGCGCATCCGGGCCGCTACGGCTTCACGCCGACCGAGGAATACGCGCTGATCACCGAGTTCATCGCCCACGGCGGCCGCGGCATCGAGGTCGTCACCGGCAGCCACACGGCCGCCGACATGGTCCAGTACACCGACACGGCGCTCGAATTCGACCTGCTCGCCTCGCGCGGTTCCGACTTCCACAGTCCCGAGGAGAGCCGCGTGGACGTGGGCAAGCTCGACCAGCACCTGTCCGGCCGGCTGACGCCGGTGTGGAGCGCGCTCGAGCACCGCATCCACTGGCCGGACTGATTTTTGCCGCAGGCGAGGACCATGGCGCAGATCTTCGAAGTCCATCCCGACAACCCGCAGGCCCGTTTCCTGCGCCAGGCGGCGCAGATCCTGGGCCAGGGGGGCATCGGCGCGATCCCGACCGACTCCAGCTACGCGCTGGTCTGCCAGCTCGACGACAAGGCGGCCGCCGAGGCGCTGCGCCGCATCCGAGGCGTCGACGACAAGCACCACATGACGCTGCTGTGCCGCGACCTCAGCGAGCTGGGCAGCTATGCGCGGGTCGACAACAAGCAGTACCGGATGATCAAGACGGCCACGCCGGGGCCGTTCACCTTCATCCTGGAGGCGACCAAGGAAGTGCCGCGGCGGCTGTCGCATCCGTCGCGCCGCACCATCGGGCTGCGCGTGCCGGACCACCGCGTCACGCAGGACCTGCTCGCGCTGGTGGGCGGCCCGCTGCTGGCGACGACGCTGATCCCGCCCGGCGAGCACGAGCCGCTCAACGATCCCGAGCAGATCACCGCCCGCTACGACAAGCAGATCCAGCTGATCATCGACGCCGGCGCCTGCCCGATGAAGCCGACCACCGTCGTGGACCTCACCTCGGAACCGCCGGTGCTGGTGCGCCGCGGTTGCGGCGATCCGGCCTGCCTGGGTCTGGAACTCGAGGAAGCCGGCGCCGAGGAGTGAACCCGCGCCGCGCTCGCCCCGGCGCCAGTCCCGTTCGAGGGACCATCAGGGACCATGAAAAACGCCGGCACGAAGCCGGCGTTCCGCAGGGGGCCAGCGGCCCTCGGGTCGCGGCTCAGACCGCCGCGGTGATCACGATCTCGATCTTCCACTCCGGCTTGGCCAGCTTGGCCTCGACGGTGGCGCGGGGCGGCGTGTGGCCGGCCGGCACCCAGGCGTCCCAGGCGGCGTTCATGCCGGCCAGGTCCTTGACGTCGGCGATGTAGAGCTGCGCGCGCAGGATCTTGGTCTTGTCGCTGCCGGCGCGGGCCAGCAGCTTGTCGATCATCGCCAGCACCTGCTCGGTCTGGCCCTTGACGTCGGCGGTGGCGTCTTCCGGCACCTGGCCGGCCAGGTAGACCACGCCGTTGTGGATGGCCATCTCGGAGAGACGCGGGCCGACGTCAAAGCGTTCGATGTTGCTCATTTGCTGTGCTGCTTGGGCTTGTGGGAATGCTTGTGCTCGCGCTGCTCGCGCGACTGCTCATGGCGGTGGGATTTCGCCGGCGCGGCCGCAGGCGCGGCACCGGCGGCGCCGGCCTTCTGGCCGAGCTTGCTCTCGGTGCCCGCCATCAGCTTGCTGATGTTGGCCGCATGGCGCCAGATCAGCAGCAGGCTCATCAGCGCGATGGCCGGCAGTTCGGGACCGACGTCCCAGACCAGCATCTGCAGCAGCGGCGCGGCGACGGCGGCGCTCAGCGAGGCCAGCGACGAATAGCGGAACACGACCGCCATCGCGATCCACACGCCGAGCACGGTCAGGCCCAGCCACGGGTTGATCGCGAGCAGCACGCCGGCCGCGGTGGCGACGCCCTTGCCGCCGACGAACTTGAAGAACACCGGCCAGAGGTGGCCGACGAAGGCCGCCAGCCCGACCAGCGCGGCCGTGCCCTCCTCCAGGCCGTAGGGCGCGCCGAACTTCAGCACCAGCAGCACCGGCAGGTAGCCCTTGAGCGCGTCGAAGACCAGCGTGAGGATCGCGGCCGCCTTGTTGCCGGAACGCAGCACGTTGGTCGCGCCCGGGTTGCCGCTGCCGTAGCTGCGCGGATCGGACAGGCCCATCAGCCGGCTGACGATCACCGCGAAGGACAGCGAACCGATCAGATACCCGGCCACGACGGCCAACAGGGGAAACAGGACACTTTGCATGGGGCGCTATTCTGCCCCGGACTTCAGCGCGCACTGGACCGGGCGGGCCGCCAGCAGCTCCGTCAAAACCCGGGGTTCGAGGCTGACCAAGTACCCGCGACGGCCGCCGTTGATCAGGATCCGGGGCAGCGCCAGGATGGTGGACTCGACGAAGACCGGCATCGTCTTGCGGGTCCCGAACGGCGAGGTGCCGCCCACCTGGTAGCCGCTGTGGCGTTGGGCGACGTCGGGCTTGCAGGGCTCGACCTTCTTGCAGGGGATCTGCCGCGCGAGCTCCTTCAGGCTGACGGTGCAGTCGCCGTGCATCAGCACGACCAGCGGCTGCGCCTTCTCGTCCTGCATCACCAGCGTCTTGACGACCTCGTGCTCGGGCACGCCGAGCTGCTTGGACGACTCGCCGGTGCCGCCGTGATCGACGTAGTCGTAGACATGTTCCCCGAACGCGATCTTGTGCTGACGCAGCATCTGCGTCGCGAGGGTCTCGCTGACATGGGCGGATTTCTTGCTCATGGGCGGGATTGTCGGCCCGCCGCGTGCGATCGCGCTTGTACGAGCTTGCTGCTGACAGGCGATGGCAGCGCGAGCGCGTAGGCTTGCCCGCTTCTCCTGTTCACCGACCTCGCCATGACGGACGCCGCCGGCAGCTACAACCTCAAGGACCTGATCGGCGACGCCGCGCTGCGATCGCTGGCGACGGTGTTCGCGGAGACCGCGCCCGGCTTCCAGCGCATGCGCTTCCTGGCCGTGGCCACCGACGGACTCGAGCCGCTGTCGATCATGCAGCGCGTGCACCGCGTGGCGGAGGCGCTCGAGGCCGCCCTGCCCGGCAGCTTCGCGGCGAAGCTCGATGCCATCGTCGCGGCTTCGCCCAGGACCAGCGGCGCGTTCGTGAACGCGGGCCTGTGCGACTTCGTCGCGAGCTACGGCCTGCACGATCCGGTCGCGTCGCTCAAGGCGCTCAAGCGGATGACGCCGCACGGCAGCGCCGAATTCGCGATCCGCCCTTTCCTGCGCCAGGACCTCGCCGGCACGATGAAGACGATGGCGCGATGGACCGGCGACCGCGACGAGCACGTCCGCCGCCTGGCCAGCGAAGGCTGCCGGCCGCGGCTGCCGTGGTCGTTCCGGCTCGACGCGCTGGTCGCCGATCCGGCGCCGCTGGCGGAGATCCTCCACGCGCTGCGCGCCGACGAGAGCCTCTACGTGAGACGGTCCGTCGCCAACAACCTGAACGACATCACCAAGGACCATGCGGACTGGGTGTTCGCGCATGTGGACGGCTGGGACCTGGCGGACGAGCGCAGCGCGTGGATCGTCAAGCATGCGCTGCGCTCGCGCATCAAGCAGGGCGACGCACGGGCGCTGAAGCTGATCGGCGCGAGCGACGGCGCGTCGGCCGTGGTCGAAGGCCTGACGATCGCGCCGGCACGCGTGGCGATCGGCGGGGAGATCGAGATCGCCTTCGAGCTGCGCTCCACCGGCGAGACCGCGCAACGGCTGGTCGTCGACTACGCCGTCCACTACGTGAAGAAGAACGGCCGCGCGTCGCCGAAGGTGTTCAAGCTGAAGACCGTGGAGCTTGCGGCGGGGGAGTCGGCGCCGATCCGCATCCGCCGCGCGTTGCGCAACTTCACGACGCGCACCCACTACGCGGGCACGCACGCGGTCGAGGTGATGGTCAACGGCCAGCGCCTCGCTGAAGGCACATTCGACTTGCTGGTCGGCTGACTGCCTGGACCCCGCGCGCTGCGCGCGCCCCTCACCCCTGCCCTCTCCCGCAAGCGGGAGAGGGAGCCGCAAGGTCACCGCGGTGCACTCTCACTCCCTTTCCCGCTTGCGGCAGAGGGAGCCGCAAGGTCACCGCGGTGCACTCTCACTCCCTTTCCCGCTTGCGGCAGAGGGAGCCGCAAGGTCAGCGCGGTGCACTCTCACTCCCTCTCCCGCTGGCGGGAGAGGGTGGGGGTGAGGGCCAGCGGACGTGGCAGTCCTGAAGCTCACTGCGCCGGGTCGCGGATCTCCCAGCGGATGCGGTCGATGCGCGCGAGCGTGTCCGCATCCAGCGTGCGGCCCATCGCCGCGATGTTCTCGTCCAGCTGCGCCGCCGAGGTCACGCCGATCAGCGTGCTGGCCGTCTGCCAGCGCGAGTGCACCCACGCGATCGCCAGCGTGGCGGGCGACATCCCCAGCTCGGCCGCGAGCGCGTTGTAGCGCTTCGCCGCCGCCAGCGTCTCGGGCCGCGCCCAGCGCTGCTTCTTCATGCTGTCGAAGATCGCGAGCCGGCCCGGCTTCGCCGGATCCGCCAGCCCGTGCGCGTCGTACTTGCCGCTCAGCGAGCCGAAACCCAGCGGCGAGTACGCCAGCAGGCTCACGCCATGGCGGTACATCGCCTCGTCCAGGCCGTTCTCGACGATGCGGTTCACCAGGCTGTAGGCGTTCTGCACGCTGACGACGCGCGGCAGGCCATGCCGCTCCGCCAGATGGAGGAACTCCCCGAGGCCGTACGGGGTCTCGTTGGACAGGCCCACGTGCCGGATCTTCCCGGCGCGCTGCAACTGCCCGAGCGCCTCGAGCTGCTCGAGCATCGACGCGACCGGCTTGTCCTTCGACGGCTCGAAATAGACGCCGCCGAACATCGGCACGTGCCGCGCCGGCCAGTGGATCTGGAACAGGTCGATCGTGTCGAGCTGCAGCCGGCGCAGGCTGTCCTCGCAGGCCTGCACGATCTGCGCGCCGGTGAGGTCCTGGCTGCCATCGCGGATCCAGTCGTAGCCGCGCGACGGTCCGGCGACCTTGGTCGCGATCACCAGCCGCTCGCGCATCCCCGGCCGCGCCTTCAGCCAGCGGCCGACGATCTCCTCGGTCCGGCCGAAGGTCTCGGCGCGCGCGGGCACCGGGTACATCTCGGCGAGGTCCAGCAGGTTGATGCCGGCGGCCACCGCGCGATCGAGCAGGACCTGGCTGCCGGCCTCGTCGACCTGTTCGCCGAAGGTCATCGTGCCCAGACCGATGCGGCTGACCGACAGGTCCGACTGTCCGAGGGTGACGCGTTCCATCTTGTTCTCCGTGAGGTGCAACGAGCCAGTGTGCATGAGCCCGCGCGACCTCGCCGCCGGCGCGGCCCAAGCCTGGGCGAACGCCGCGCGCCCGTCCGGCGCCGCCTTTACACGTGACTCCGTTGCAGTCCAGAAATTATTGTTTTACAGTAATTTCTTGCCACCCCACGGTAAGACTCATGAGCGACCCCTCCTCCCCTGCCAGCCCTCTGCGCATCCGCTGGATCGCGCACTGCGTGCGCGCGATGGCCCTGATCGCGATGGCGGTGGTGGTGGGTTTCCACGCGGTGTTCTGGACCAGCCGCGGCTTGGTCGAGCGCACCGCGCGCAAGGAATGGTGCGTGGACTGCACGCTGCAATTCGACGCCGCGTCCCGCGCCTGGGGATTCGCGGTGAACCTGCCGCTGGCACTGCTGACGCTGTTCGCGCTGCTGTGCCTGTGGCGGCTGTTCGGCGCCTATCTGCGGGGCCAGGTCTTCACCGACGCCGCCACGCGCCACCTGCGCCGGCTGGGCCAGTCGGTGACGGCGATGGCGCTCGTGATGCCGCTGACGGACACGGCCACCATCCTCGCGCTGACGCTGGGCAATCCGCCCGGGCAGCGGATGCTGTCCGTCAACCTCGGCAGCCAGCACTACATCGTGCTGCTGCTGGGCCTGGTGCTGATCGCCATGGCCATGGTGATGCGCGAGGCCCAGCGCATGGCGCAGGAGAACGCCGAGTTCGTCTGAGCGGACCGGCCCAGGACATCCCGCCCATGCCCATCGTCGTCCGACTCGACGTGATGCTCGCGCAGCGCAAGATGCGCTCGAAGGAGCTCGCGGAGGCCATCGGCATCACCGAGGCCAATCTTTCGCTGCTGAAGTCCGGCAAGGTGCGCGGCGTGCGCTTCGACACGCTGTCGCGGATCTGCGCGGTCCTGCAGTGCCAGCCCGGCGACCTGCTCGCCTGGGAGCCGGGCGAGGAACCCGAGGACGGAGGCGCCGATGGGCATGCTTGAGCCACGGTCTGCCGACGCGTCGGCGGGACGTCGCATGGCCGGACCGCGGACGATCGCGATCGGCGCGGTGCTGCTGCTGCACGTGGCGCTGGTCGGCTGGCTGCAGCACGCCTGGCATCGCGCGGACGCGCATCGGGAACAGCCGCGGTCGACCGTCCGGATGGTGACGATCCAGTTGCCGCCGCTGCCGAAGACGGCGACGAACCAGGCCAGGGCCGCGCCCTCGGCCCGGGTCGAGGCGAAGCGGACAAGACCCGACCCCGAGGTTTCGCCAGCGAGGACCGCGACCGAGGCGCCGGCCGCGACGCGCTCGACGGCGCGCGTGGTCGTGCCGACGCCCGAGGTCGCGCCGCCCGAAGAGGCCCCGCGTTCGACGATCGTCGTCGCCGCGCCGACGCCGGCCTCGGGTGCGTCGGGCCCGACGGGCCGCGATCTCCTGTACGGCGCCGCGACGCAGCATGCGGTCCGCCAGGCGGCGAAGGGGCAGCCCTTGCTGTCCGAGCGCGCGGACCAGGCGAGCCTGGCGCCCGAGAAGATCGACGCGTCGACGAAGCTCGGCAAGGAAATGATGAAGGGGGCGACCGGCGACTGCCTGAAGGGCGAGTTCGCCGGCGGCGGTGCGGGGCTGCTCAGCCTGCCGTTCTGGGTGCTTGCCGAGGCGCGGGGCAAGTGCCGGCGATGACGCCCGGACGCGGGACAAGCGTCGTCAACCCATACCGGCCGCGCGCCGTTCAGCGCAGATCGCATCCGCGACATCCGTCTTGCGACACAGGGAGAGAGTCGAAGTGAAGCCCCAGAAGATCAAGCGCGCGGCGCGCCGCGTGCCGGCCGTCGCCATCGCGCTCGCCGCGTTGAGCGCCCTCGCCGCCTGCGATCCGGTCGCCGCGGCGGCCACGCCGGAAACCGCAGCGTCCGCGGCTACGGCGGCCTCCGGCGCGATGGCGCTGCCCACCGTGCAGAGCGACATGAAGCGCGGCGCCTCCTTCCCCTACAAGCGGCTCAACGAGCTGCTGGCCAAGCTCCGCACCGAGGGCGAGGGCCTGTTCGTGAGCCGCTTCGTGCTGACCGACGCCAAGGACAACAGCAAGCCGCCGCCGGCCGGCACCAAGCTCGCGCTGATGAGCGACGACGAGTACATCCCCATCCCCGTCGACGAGAAGGGGCGCTTCGACCTGCCGACCTTTCCCGAGAAGCAGGCCAAGGACATGGACTTCGGCACCAACGTGCCCAAGGGCGACCTGGGCGTGCGGCTGAGCATCGACCTGGCGACGCCGCCCGAGATGCTGGACATGGCGACGGTGCGCCGCATCGTCACGGTGGGCCAGCGGCTGCGCACGGAGCTGCTGCCCTGGTACGTGCGCTGGATGTTCCCGCAGATCGACGGCGTGATCGTGTGCAGCGATCAGCCGCAGTGGAACCTCGACTGGATGGAGGGCGGCCAGCACCTGCGCCTGCCCTTGCCCACCGAAGCGAAACAGCGCGAGCCGGAGACGCCCAAGGACAAGCCGTCGCGTGCGTGTACCGTGCTCACGGGCCAGGAGCAATGGCCCGACGCGGCGCTGCTGCAGCCGCAACCGGGCGCGAACACCAAGCTCTACGTCAAGCTGCGCAACACGCGCGCGAGCTGAACGCCCGCACCAGCTGAAGGTGCGTGCGAGCTGAGCGTGCCTGTTGCTCGGTGGAACTCCCTCTCCCGCTTGCGGGAGAGGGTGGGGGTGAGGGCCAGCGCCCGTGGCAGTCAGCCAATCCAGGGCTTCTGCACTTCCACCGCCGCTGGCCCTCACCCCTTCCCTCTCCCGCAAGCGGGAGAGGGGGCAAGACCAGCGCGCGTTGGCGTCACACGGCGCTTCAGACGGCGCGTCCTGCCGCGCGCAGCGCCGCGCGATCCGCTTCGAGCTGCCGCAGCACGCGTCGCTGTACCTTGCCGGTGGTCGTCATCGGCAGCGTCTCGATGAACTCGATCTCCTTCGGATACTCGTAGGGCGCGAGCCGTTGCCTGACGAAGTCCTGCAGCTCCTCCGTCAACGCCGCCGACGGCTGCCGCCCTGGCGCGAGCACGACGAAGGCCTTCACCAGCGCGCCGCGTTCGGCATCGGGCTTGGGCACGACGGCCGCGTTGGCGACCGCGTCGTGACGGACCAGGCAGTTCTCGATCTCGCCCGGTCCGATGCGGTATCCGGCGACCTTGAACTGGTCGTCGGCGCGCCCCTGGTACCAGAGATACCCGTCGTCATCGATGCGCGCGAGATCGCCGGTGCGGCACCAGCTGTCCGCCGGATCGCCGGTGAACTTGGCGGCGGTCGCGCCTTCGTTGCGCCAGTAGCCGAGGAAGAAGATCGGATCCGGCGTACCGTGCACGTCGCGGCGGTGGACCGCCACTTCGCCGATCTGCCCGGGGGGACAGACCTGCCCCTCGTCGTCGATGACCGCGACGCGGTGACCGGGATACGCGCGCCCCATGCTGCCCGGCTTGGCGGGCCACAGCCGTGCGCAGTTGCCGACGACGTAGTTGATCTCGGTCTGTCCGAACATCTCGTTGATGGTCACGCCGAGCTCTCGCCGCCCCCAGTCGAAGACGGCATCGCCGACGGCCTCGCCCGCGCTCATGACGGCCTGCAGGTGCAGGGTGTAACGCTCGGCGGGACGCGGCACCGCCTTCATCATCGCCTTGAGCGCGGTCGGGAACAGGAAGGTGTGGGTGACGCGGTACTGCTGCATCAGCTCGAAGGCCTTCTCCGGCGAGAAGCGCCCCTGGTAGCCGAGGATGGGCCGGCCGAAGCACAGCGAGGGCAGCAGCGCGTCCATCAGGCCGCCGGTCCAGGCCCAGTCGGCGGGACTCCAGAACACGGCCTCGCTGCGGACGGCCGGATCGTGCGGATCGAAGCCGAACCAGTTCTGGCTCGCGATGAAGCCGGTGAGGTTGCCCAGCAGCGCGCGTTGCGGCAGCAAGGCGCCCTTGGGCGCGCCGGTCGTGCCGCTGGTGTAGATCAGGATCGCGGGATCCTCGGCCGCGTTGTCGCGAGCGGCGAAGCGCGCGTCCTCGGCCTGCAGCGCGGCCATCCAGCCGGTCTCGTGCTCATGCGCGTCGCCGACCTCCCCCACGACCAGCACATGCCGCAACGACGGACACGACGCGCGCACCGCGCGCATCGGCTCGAGGGCGCCGCCTTCGACGATGGCGACCTTGGCCTCGCTGTCCTTGAGCCGGTACTCGAGCGCGTCGGGCCCGAAGAGCATCGACAGCGGCATCGCGACCGCGCCGAGCTGGTTGATCGCGATGTGCGCGACGGCGGTCTCGAAACGTTGCGGCAGCACGAGCGCGACGCGGTCGCCGGGCTCGACGCCCAGTCGCCTGAGCGCGTTGGAGAGCCGGTTGGCCGCGCGCTGCAGTTGACCGAAGGAATAGTGGGCGCGGCATCCGCTGTCGCTGTCGAAGAGGATGGCGGGCGCGTCGGGGGTCTCGCAGGCCCAGCGGCCGCAGCAGAGTTCGGCGATGGCCAGGCGCTCGGGCACCTGCCAGCGGAACGCGCCGTGGATCAGCGCGTAGGCGTCGGGCGCGGCGCGGGTCGCCGCGGAGGGCACGGTGATGCCGTCGGCCGGGCCGGCGTCCTGGGCGGTCTTGCCGGTCATCGTGTCTCCATCCTGGTCTGGAACAAGAGCGTGGATGCTAGCGAGCGGGTCCTGGGCGGTCTTCATGGAAAGCCCGTAGCGCCAGGACGGTGCCGGGCGTCGGAGCCGATGCCCGCCAGAGGTGCATGGACTCACCGCGGGCGATCCGCATATCGATATCCGGATCCCGGCTCCTACACTGGTCCGCATGAGCCTCAAGATCCTGCACAACCCCCGCTGCTCCAAGTCGCGCGAGGCGCTCGCGCTGCTGGAGTCCCGTGGTCTCCATCCCGAGATCGTCGAGTACCTGGAGACGCCGCTCACGCTGCCCGAGCTGCAGACGCTGCATCGCCAGCTCGGCACGCCGGTGCGCGCGATGGTGCGCGACAACGAGGACGAGTATCGCGAGCTCCACCTGGCGGACGCCTCGCTGACCGACACGCAGTTGCTGCAGGCGGTGGCCGATCGTCCGAAGCTGCTGCAGCGGGCGATCGTCGTGCAGGACGACCGCGCGCTGATCGCGAGGCCGCCGGAGCTGCTCGACGACTGGTTGAAGTAACTCGATCGGCATCACGTTGCCGACCGATTGCCCGTGGGCAGCGCCTTTCAGTCGACGCGCTTCCTTGCTTCCGGCTGATAAAGCTCTTCGACTGGATTGGCCGCCTCCTCCCACTTCAGCAAGCGACTGAAGGATCGAGCGCCTTCAGAACCAGGACCGAACTGCACAAGATCTCGCGAGAATCCTGGCGGGTCCGCGATCGGGTTGCGGCATTGTGCGTTCATCACCAGCTTGTCACCTCGCACGACCGCGAGTCGTCCATCGCTGGTGCAATTGCCACCCACGCATTCCGTCATGAGATAGCGGATATTGCCGCGGTCGAACCAGACTTGGTTGATGCGTGCGCGCGGATCGACCTGCTGCGTGAATGCAGAGAAGGACTTGCCATTGTCGGGCGCCGCGACGAACTCGAGCTCCACCTTCTCCCTGGTGCCGAATCGATAGGTCAGCGCTTGGACTTCGCCGCTCGCGGGGGCCGCACAAAGAGATGCCACCTTCTTCCCGGTCACGCAGTTGTACTTGACCACTTCATCGGTCTGGCACAACGCATCTGACGACGCCATCGCGGCCAAGGGCACCAGCAGCGCCAAGATGAGCCCGAAAGTTCTACTTGAATGCTTCAACCTTGTCGTTCCCATAGATCTGCCGGTACTGACGAGCCATCGAACGATAGTTGTCCCGCCATGTCACCTGGATAAGACCTCGTCCTCGATAGCGGTAGCCATCGCCCGTGCTTGGCTCGCCGTTTCCATACTTGGACGAATAGGCCTTGCTGGCGATCGTCTTCTGGTCCGCGTCGCGGGTGAACTTCTTCGTCTTGGGGTCGCGCTCGTACGAATCCTTGTCCGCCTCGTCCGGATGGGCGGCGTAGTAAGCAAACTTCGCCTTCAGACTTGAGGCGGAATAGGACATGTCTTCGACGCTCGCCTCCATGCCTGGTCCAGCTTCCTGCCGAACCTGAGCAAAGAAGTGGGCGCGTCGGAGGACCGAGTCGAGTCCGAATCTGCCCAGGTCGCGGTTGAGTTCCTCGGCCACACCTTGCAGCAGATCGCGTGTCGCATCCTTGAAGATCTTCTTCAGTTGGTCGACCTCGATGCGCGAGGCCGCTGCGGCGGATGGACCGACTCCAGAGGACCCGGCGGTATACGCGATACCCGACGTCGAGCGGCCAGGTTCAGCGATCCAGCCGCCAGCCTGCACGAACAAGGACGGAAGCCCGACATCCGCCAAGTCGAATATGCCCAAAGAGCCGGGCGTGTCGCCCAACCGCGTACTGATATCAATGTCCCCCTGATCGTTAATTCCCATGGGGCCAGGCGTACGAGCGGGATTGCCCTCCACATACATGCCCAGCACCCCCGGGATTCGCGAGTCCGCCATTCCACTACTCCTGCCGATTCAAACCTTGGCGGCAGTCTAGGGAAGCGCGACGCTCCTGTTGCATTACTTTCAGCCGATGCGCGAAGCGGGACAGTCGCGAAAGCGAAGGGGGTGATCAGCCCTTGAACCGCGCCAGCGCATCGCCGGCCAGCCGGCAGATGCGCCAGTCCGGCATGACGGTCGCGCCCATCTTCTCGTAGAAGCGGATGGCGTTTTCGTTCCAGTCGAGCACCGACCATTCGAAGCGGCCGTAGTCGCGCTCGACGGCGAGCTGCGCGAGATGCGTCAGCATGCGCTTGCCCAGTCCGGTACCGCGATGCGCGGGCTGGACGTAGAGATCCTCGAGATACAGCCCTGGCTTGCCGAGGAAGGTCGAGAAGTTGGTGAAGGTCAGCGCGAAGGCGACCACGGTGCCGCTGTCGTGCTCGGCGACCATGGCCTCGCAGACGGGACGCTCGCCGAAGAGATGCGGGAACAGCTTCTCCGGCGTGACCGCCATCAGATGCGTCAGCTGCTCGAAATCGGCGAGCTCGCCGATCAGGCCGACGATGGCGGGCAGGTCGTCGGGACGTGCGGGACGGAGGGTGTAGGCGTCGGTGGAGGCGGAAGCGGAGTCGGTCATGGACGGGCGGGCGCCGGCGGCGCGGTCGGGCTCGGGATGGAAGGCGTCGAGGGTACACGCAGCGGGCGGCGTCCCTGCCTGGCAAGCGCCCGGTGTAAGAAACTCCTCCGGCCGGGGACTATCCGGGAAAGGCCCCTCGAATCCCTCGACGGGCCGGCTGCCCGGAAAGAGGCCCTGCCCCATGCAAGACCCGTCACCGATCGACCCGACCGCGCCACCGGACGACCTGTACCGGGAAGCCATCCGCCGTCACGGCGCCGAGGTCGCCCGCTTCGTCGCGGGATACGAGCGCGATGAAGCGCGGCGCCAGGAGCTGCTGCAGGACGTCCACGTGGCGCTGTGGCAAAGCTTCCCGGGCTTCCGCGGCCAATGCGGACTGCGCACCTGGGTCTACCGCATCGCCCACAACGTGGGGGCTTCGCACATCGAGCGCAGCCGCAAGGTCGCCGAGCGCGGCTACCTCGGGCTCGACGACGCCGAGGCGGAAGCCGTCATCCACGACGGCGCCGACATGTCGCTCACCGAGCGTCGCATCGACCTGCAGCGGGTCTTCGCGCTGATCCACCGGCTCAAGGCCGCGGACCGCGAGGTGATGCTGCTGTACCTCGAGGACGTCGACGCCGCCGCCATCGGCGAGATCACCGGGCTGTCCGCGCGCCACGTCGCGACCAAGGTGCACCGCATCAAGGCGGTGCTGGCCCAGCAACTCTTCCCTCGTGAGGTCCCACGATGAACCGCAGCCCTGATCTCCCGCCGCCGGAGCCCGACGACGGCATCAAGCAACTTTGGAGGAACCAGATGACGCCGACCACCGAATTCGCCCCCGAGGACCTGCGGCGCGCCGCCGGACGTTTCCAGCGCCGCGTGAAGTGGCGCAACGCCGCCGAGTACCTGGCCTGCGTGGCCGTGGCGGTGGTCTTCGCGCTCTACCTGACGAAATTTCCCTTCCCATTGATGCGCGTCGGCAGCCTGCTGGTGATCGCCGGGACCGCGATCGTCGCCTGGCAACTGCACCGCCGGGCCTCGTCGCAGCCGCAACCGGCGGACCGTGGCGCGCAATCGTGGCTCGACTACCAGCGCGCCCAGTGGGTGCGACAGCGCGACGCGCTGCGCTCGGTGGCGTTCTGGTACGTCGGACCGTTCGTGCCGGGCGTGATCGTCTTCCGATGGGGCGTGGAGACCGAACTGGGCGCCGGCGCGCCGTTCGCTCGCGGACTGGTGATCAACCTCGCGATCGCGGCCGTGTTCCTGGTGGTGATCCTCTTCAACCGCTATGCGGCCAGCCGGCTGCAGAAGCAGATCGACCAGCTCGACCAGGAGGTCTGCTGACAGGACTCGCATCAGGCGGGACGCCGATCGGGCGATGATGCGCCGGTGTCGAAATCCGCGCGCCCCGCTCGTCGTGAGGGAGGCGCTCCCGCCGAGAACACCCGAGGACCTTCGATGAAAACGCTGCTGCTCGCTCCCGCCCTGTTCGTCCTGGCCGCCGCCGCCCAGGCTGCCCCTGCGACCTACGAGATCGAACCCACGCACACCTACCCGAGCTTCGAGGCCGACCACATGGGGCTGTCGTACTGGCGCGGCAAGCTCAACAAGAGCGCCGGCACCATCGTCTACGACAAGGCCACCGGCGCGGGCAGCGTCGATGTCAGGATGGACTTGGCCAGCATCGACTTCGGCCTGGACGCAATGAACGCCTGGGCCAAGGGCAAGGACTTCTTCAACGTCGAGAAGGCCCCCAACGCCGACTTCAAGGGGCGCTTCGAAGGCGGCCAGGGCGGCGTGCCGGCCAAGGTCGTCGGCGAACTCACGCTCAACGGCAAGACCCGGCCCATGACGCTGACCGTGCACCAGCTCAAGTGCATCCCGCACCCGATGCTCAAGCGCGAGCTCTGCGGCGCGGACGCCTCGGGCAGCTTCAACCGCGAGGAGTTCGGACTCGGCGCGGGCAAGGACTGGGGCTTCAAGATGGACGTGAACCTGCGCATCCAGGTGGAAGCCATCGCCAAGGAGTGACCGGCCGACGCCCGGATCACGAGCGAGAATCCGCAGCGCCTCCGGGGCGGCCCAGGCTGCCACGGCGGCGCAGGAATCCCTCTCTCCCGACCGATGCCTCCTCGAAGGCGCCCTCATGCAGAAGATCTCTCCCGTCAAGCTCATCGCCGGCATCGCCGCCGTGCTCATCGCCGTGGGCGGCCTGTTCGCGGCGGCCAACCTGCGCCAGGGCGCGGCGGACATGTTCAAGCACATCCGGCTGCCGATCCTCGCCACGAAGCCGGCGCAACCGGCCGCGAGCGCCCCTGCCTCGGCCCGGGCCTCGGGCGTGAAGGTCATTCCGATCGGCGTGACGGATCAAGCGAGTGCGCCAGGCGCGGCCAAATAGCCGGCATCACGGTTGTCTCCATGGCGAAAGCGCCAATGCGCGCGCGGCACTACAGTCGCTTGCCATGAGCACCGTATCGAGTTCCGCGACCTCCTCCGAGTACCTCGTCCGCCGCCCGCATCGCAGCGGCTTCCTGACGCTGCGCGGCCTGCGGCACCACGTGCTGCGCTGGGGTCCGGAGCCGGACGGCCAGCGGCCGCTGCTGGTGATGGTCCACGGCTGGATGGACGTCGGCGCGTCGTTCCAGTTCATGGTCGACGCGTTCCGCGAGGACCGCAGCGTCGTCGCCATCGACTGGCGCGGCTTCGGGCTGACCGACAGCAACGGCACCGACGCGTACTGGTTCCCCGACTACCTCGGCGACCTCGACGCGCTGCTCGACGCCGTCAGCCCCGACGCGCCCGTCGACCTGCTCGGCCACAGCATGGGCGGCAACATCGTGATGACCTATGCCGGCGTGCGGCCGCAGCGCCTGCGCAAGCTGGTGAACCTCGAAGGCTTCGGGCTGCCGGACACGACGCCGGAGATGGCGCCCGCCCGGCTCGCAAGCTGGCTCGACGAGCTCAAGGAGCCGCAGAGCCTCAAGACCTACGACAGCGTTGAGGGCGTCGCGCAGCGGCTGATGAAGACCAATCCGAGGCTGTCCGCCGACAAGGCCGCCTGGCTCGCGCCGCACTGGTCGCGGCAGGGCGACGACGGTCGCTGGCACATCCTTGGCGATCCGGCGCACAAGCGGACCAATCCCGTCCTCTACAAGAAGGCCGAGGCCCTCGCCTGCTGGTCGCGCATCGAGGCGCCGACGCTGTGGGTCGAAGGCAGCGAAACCCAGCTCTCGCAATGGTGGGGCGACCGCTATCCGCGCGAGGACTTCGAGACCCGGCTCAGCGTCGTCAAGGACCTGCGGCGCATCACGCTGCAGCAGGCCGCGCACATGATGCATCACGACCAGCCCGAAGCCCTCGCCCGCGCGGTGCAGGAGTTCCTCGGCTAGTCGCAGACAGGCACCGAAGTCTCCAGGTCAGCGCGGTGCCCTCTCACTCCCTCTCCCGCTTGCGGGAGAGGGCGGGGGTGAGGGGCCCCGCAAGGGGCGGGGTCGGCGCAGTACCACGGCCGCTGGCCCTCACCCCTACCCTCTCCCGCAAGCGGGAGAGGGAGCAAGAGGGCGCGAGGTTAGCGATCAGTCTTTCGACACCACCGCCGACTGATACGCCGCGATGAACTCCGGCGGCATCCGTTTCGGGCGTCCCTGGCTGATGTCGATGCACACCAGCTCCCAGCGCCCCCGCATCAGCGTCTGCCCGTCGCTCGCGCGGCGCAGCTGGAACCGGCGCTCCATCGACAGCTTGCCGTCGCCCGCCGTCAGCCAGGTGCCCAGCACCAGCGCCTCGCCCTCGAAGGACGGCAGCAGGTAGTCGTAGCCGCCGTGGCGGATCGCCATCGCGCGGTCCAGGCGCCGGTAGTCCTCGATGCCCAGCCCCAGCGCCACCGAGTGCGACCACCCGATCTGCTCGCACCACTTCACGTACACCGCATTGTTGGTGTGGTTCAGGCCGTCGATGTCCGCCGCCTGGGGGCAGACCTCCAACCGATGGGGGGACGGATAGTCCCAGCCGCTGGACAGCGGATCGGCGGGCTGCGGGATCGCTTCGCTCATCGGGGGGCGCTCATCTGGGGGTGGGTTCCGTGGGATTTCCGACGCTCGTGCTCGGGGTGCGACAGGGTAGCGCCGCGAGGCAGGCAGAATGCCGCCCTTTTCCGCCGTCGTCCGTCGCCAGCGCGACCCGCGCGCCTGTCGCACATTCCGCTCCCCATGAACATCATCGTCACCGAAGAACTCAAGGCCTACATCGATCCGCTGACCGAGGACGAATACGCCGCGCTCGAGCGCAGCATCCTCGCCGAAGGCTGCCGCGACGCGCTCGTGCTCTGGGGTGACATCCTCGTCGACGGCCACAACCGCCACGGCATCTGCACCAAGCATGGCATCCCCTTCCAGACCGTCCAGAACACCCGCTTCAAGTCGATGGAAGACGTGCATCTCTGGATGATCGACCAGCATCTCGGACGCCGCAGCGTCTCCGACTTCCAGCGCGGCGTGCTCGCGCTGCGCAAGAAGGAGATCATGGAAGCGCGCCGGCTGGCCGTGCTCAACGATCCCAGTCCCGAAGCCTCCGCCGCGGCCGCCGACACGCCCGCCGGCGTCACCGACACGCCGGTGCCGGCCGCCCCCGCGCTCAAGAGCCGCGAGGCCATCGCCCGCGCCGCGCGCATCAGCAGCGCCACGGTCACGCAGATCGAGAAGATCCAGAAGGCCGCCGCCCCTGAGCTCGTCGCCGCGGTGAAGTCGGGCGAGGTCTCCATCAGCGCCGCCGCCGTCATCGCCGACCTGCCCGCCGAGGAGCAGGTCGCCGCCGCCGCGGGCGGCAAGAAGGAGCTGCGCCAGGCCGCCAAGCGTGTGCGCGAGTCCAAGATCGGCAAGAAGGCTGCGGGTGACGCCGTCTCCGAAGTCGCGGTCGCCCTGCTGGACGTGCCGACCAACGAGGACGGCGAACTCGAGGCCGATCCCGCCGTCGCGCTGCTGCGCGCGCAGGTCGGCGCGCTGCAGGACGAGAACATCAAGCTCCGCGCCCAGGTCGCCGAGCTGCAGGCGCAACTCGCCGCCGCGAAGCAGGACGCGTCGCCGTTCTGAGGCTCAGCCGCCGCACGAAAGTTCTTGAGAGTCCTCGGTAGCAAAACCGGGGAAGTACGGCAGCGATTGGGGACGGTGAGGTGTGGGGTTTCAGCCCTTGCGGCTGGGGCCCCATACCTCGGCGGCCAACGCACCAGACCGGGCAGGTAGGCGGTCCCTCAAAACCCCGTGATCGGCCCGGAGCGCTCCCGCTCCGGCCGTTTCGCCTCGATCTCGTCGAAATACGGCACGGGGTCCTTCACCCCCGCTTCCGCCTCGCGCCGGTTCATCACCGTCGCGTAGATGACCACGATCGCCACGTAGACGATCAGCGCGCCCTGGGATCCGACCCAGAAGCTGAACGGCCAGCCGAAGAAGTCGAAGCTGAGCGCCCGGGCGAAGTAGGCCACCCCGAAGGTCACCAGCGCCCACACCAGCAGCAGCATCAGCGTGAGGCGCCAGTTCCCGCGCCGCACCCAGCGGCGGCGGGCGCGGAACATGCCGGAGGGGGTGCCAGCGGCGGTACTGGCAGCGGTATTGGCGGCCCCGCCGGGCGGGTCGCCCGCTTCCGGGACAGGGGGTTTCTGGCGCATGCCGCCATCTTAGGGAGGCCCTCCGGCGCAGCATGAGAAAATACCCGGCTTCGGGCCCCCTGCCGGGGGGCCTCACCCTTCGAATGCTTCGAGCGAATCATGGAAATCGAACAAATCAATGCGATCGGCAACACGCTGACCGATCTGCAAGCGCGTACCGACGCGCTAAGGGGGTACCTTTGACTACGACCGCAAAGCGCTGCGGTTGAATGAAGTCAACGCCGCCCTGGAGAACCCCAACGTCTGGAACGATCCCAAGCGGGCCCAGGAACTCGGCAAGGAAAAGCGCACGCTGGAGCAGGTCGTCGAGACGATCAACCACCTGACGTCCAACATCGCCGACAACCTCGAGCTGTTCGAGATGTCCAAGGCCGACAACGACGTCGCCGGCATCCAGACCATCGAGGCCGAGTCCGTCAAGCTGACCGAGAAGGTCGAGGAACTCGAATTCCGCCGGATGTTCAACAACCCGGCCGACCCGCTGAACTGCTTCATCGACATCCAGGCCGGCGCTGGCGGCACCGAGGCCTGCGACTGGGCCGGCATGCTGCTGCGCCAGTACCTGAAGTATTGCGAGCGCAAGGGCTTCAAGGCCGACGTCGAGGAGCAGACCGACGACGAGATCGCCGGCATCAAGAGCGCCACCATCAAGGTGGAAGGCGAATACGCCTTCGGCCTGCTGCGTTCCGAATCGGGCGTGCACCGCCTGGTGCGCAAGAGCCCGTTCGACTCGTCCGGCGGCCGCCACACCAGCTTCGCCTCGCTGTTCGTGTATCCGGAAGTGGACGATTCGATCGAGATCGACATCAACCCGTCGGATGTCCGCACCGACACCTACCGCGCGTCCGGCGCGGGCGGCCAGCACATCAACAAGACCGACTCGGCGGTGCGCCTGACCCACATCCCGACCGGCATCGTCGTCCAGTGCCAGGACGGCCGCAGCCAGCACAGCAACCGCGACGTCGCCTGGAAGCGCCTGCGCTCGCGCCTGTACGACCATGAGATGAAGAAGCGCATGGCCGAGCAGCAGAAGCTCGAGGACAGCAAGACCGACGTGGGCTGGGGCCACCAGATCCGTTCGTACGTGCTGGACCAGAGCCGCATCAAGGACCTGCGCACCAACGTCGAGATCTCCAACACCCAGAAGGTGCTGGACGGCGACCTCGACGCATTCATCACCGCCTCGTTGAAACAAGGCGTCTAAGAAGACTCCGAGACAAATGCCCCGGCGCGCCATCCCCGGCCCGGGGCTTCTTCATTCCTACAAGGAAGCCCGCCATGCGTGAAGGCACTGCCACCCTGATCCGCCGCGCCGACTACGTCGCGCCGATCTTCTGGATCCGCACCGTCGACCTGTGCGTCGACCTCGATCCGGTCAAGACGCTGGTCGCCAGCAAGATGCGCCTGGAACGCAACGCCGCGGTGCCGCACGGCCCGCTGCGCCTGCACGGCGAGGAGCTCAACCTGCTGCGCGTGCTGATCGACGGCGAGAGCGTGTCCTTCCGCCAGGAAGGCCATGAGCTGATCATCGACAACGTGCCCGACGCGGACTTCACGCTCGAGATCCGCAACACCTGCTGCCCGGAGAAGAACACGACGCTGTCGGGCCTGTACACCTCCGGCGGCAGCTTCTTCACGCAGTGCGAGGCCGAAGGCTTCCGCCGCATCACCTACTTCCTGGACCGCCCCGACGTGATGGCGGTCTACACGGTGACGATGCGCGCCGACAAGTCGAAGTACCCGGTGCTGCTGTCCAACGGCAACCTGGTGGAGTCCGCCGCGCTCGACAACGGCCGCCACCTGGCGAAGTGGCACGACCCCTTCCCCAAGCCCAGCTATCTCTTCGCCATGGTCGCCGGCGACCTGGTCGCGCGCGAGCAGCGCATCCGCACCCGCGGCGGCAAGGACCACCTGCTGCAGGTCTACGTCCGCCAGGGCGACCTGGAGAAGACCGAACATGCGATGAACTCGCTGATCGCCTCGGTCGTGTGGGACGAGGCCCGCTTCCAGCTGCCGCTGGACCTGGAGCGTTTCATGGTCGTCGGCGTGTCCGACTTCAACATGGGCGCGATGGAGAACAAGGGGTTGAACATCTTCAACACCTCGGCGCTGCTGGCCTCCCCCGCCACCGCGACCGACGCGGACTTCGCCCGCATCGAGTCCATCGTCGCGCACGAGTACTTCCACAACTGGACCGGCAACCGCGTGACCTGCCGAGACTGGTTCCAGCTCTCGCTCAAGGAGGGCCTGACCGTCTTCCGCGACCAGGAGTTCAGCCAGGACATGGCCGCCACGCCCAGCGCGCGCGCGGTCTGCCGCATCGAGGACGTGCGCGCGCTGCGCGCCCGCCAGTTCCCCGAGGACGCCGGCGCGATGGCGCATTCGGTGCGTCCGGACGAGTACGTCGAGATCAACAACTTCTACACCGCCACCGTCTACGAGAAGGGCGCGGAAGTCGTGCGCATGTACCAGACGCTGGTCGGCCGCGAAGGCTTCGGCAAGGGCATGGCGCTGTACTTCGAGCGTCATGACGGCCAGGCCGTGACCTGCGACGACTTCGCCCAGGCGATCGCCGACGCGAACCCGGGCTCGCCGCTGGCGACGCGCCTGGACGCGTTCAAGCGCTGGTACGCGCAGCCTGGCACGCCGCGCCTGCGGGCCCGCGGCGCGTACGACGCCGCCGCCCAGACCTGGACGCTGACGCTGGCGCAGTCCAATCCCGCCGCGCCCGGCCAGCCGGCCAAGCTGCCGCAGGTGATCCCGGTCGCGCTGGGCCTGCTGTCGCGCGACGGCCAGGCGCTGCCGCTGATGCTGCAGGGCGAGGACGGCGCCGCCGGCGCCACCGACACCGAGCGCGTGCTGGTGCTGGACCAGGCCGAGCAGTCCTTCGTCTTCGTCAACGTGCCGTCCGAACCGGTGCCGTCGCTGCTGCGCGGTTTCTCCGCGCCGGTGGTGCTGGACGACGGCCTGGGCGACGCCGAGCTGCTGGTGCTGCTCCAGCACGACAGCGACGCCTTCAACCGCTGGGAAGCCAGCCAGCGCCTGGCGCTGAACCGCATCCTCGGCGCCGTGCGCGCGGGCCAGCCGTTGGTGCTGGACGGCGCCTACCTCGACGCGATGCGCGCGGTGCTGCGCCATCCGGAACTGGACCCGGCCTTCAAGGCGCTGGCGCTGCAGCTGCCCGACGAGGCCTACATCGCCGAGCAGCTGGACGTGGTCGACCCGCAGGCGGTCCACGCGGCGGTCGAAGCCGCGCAGACGCAGCTGGCCGCGGCGCTGCAGGCCGACTGGGCCTGGGCCTTCGACGCGCATCAGGTCACCACCGGCTACAACCCGGACCCGGTGCAGAGCGGCAAGCGCGCGCTGGTCAACCTGTCGCTGGCGATGCTGGTGCTGCACGCGACCCGCGGCGGCGACAACGTCTGGCCGGGCCGCGCCTACCAGCGCTTCAAGGACGCGACCAACATGACCGACCGCATGGGCGCGCTGTCCGCGCTCGTGAACGCGCACGCGGAGCTGGCCGACAGCGCGCTGGCGCGCTTCCACGCCCAGTTCAAGGGCGAGGCGCTGGTCATCGACAAGTGGTTCGCGCTGCAGGGCCGCGCGGCCGAGCGCGACGGCAAGACCTTCGCCAAGGTCAAGCAGCTGATGAAGCACCCCGACTTCACGCTGAAGAACCCCAACCGCGCGCGCAGCCTGATCTTCTCGCTGGCGATGTTCAATCCCGCGGCCTTCCACCGCGCCGACGCGGCGGGCTACGTGTTCTGGGCCGAGCAGGTGCTGGCGCTGGACGCGATCAACCCGCAGGTCGCCGGCCGCCTGGCCCGCGTGATGGACCGCTGGACCGCGCTGGCGCAGCCGTACCGCCATGCCGCGCGCGAGGCCATCGCCCGCGTGGCCGCCAAGCCGGACCTGTCGAACGACGTGCGCGAGATCGTCGAACGCGCGCTGGCCTCGGACACGCAGCCGGCCGAGACGGCGATCGCCGCCGCGCAGCCCTGATACCGCGCGTGGAGCGACCCGCGCGCCGCGGCGCGATCCGGATCGCGCCGCGGCGCCAGAGATTTGCAACCATCGGAGTCGTTTCATGAGTCAACGCGTCAGCCTGACCCAATACCTCGTCGAGCAGCAGCGGCTGCACGGCCACATCCCGCAGCAGCTGCGGCTGCTGATCGAGGTGGTCGCGCGGGCCTGCAAGCGCATCGCCATCAGCGTCAACAAGGGCGCGCTGGGCGACGTGCTGGGCACGGCCGGATCGGAGAACGTGCAGGGCGAGGTCCAGAAGAAGCTGGACATCATCGCCAACGAGGTGCTGATCGAAGCCAACGAGTGGGGCGGCCACCTGGCCGCGATGGCCTCCGAGGAGATGGACAGCATCTATCTGGTGCCCAACCGCTTCCCGCAGGGCGAGTACCTGCTGATGTTCGATCCGCTGGACGGCTCGAGCAACATCGACGTGAACGTGTCGATCGGCACCATCTTCTCGGTGCTGAAGAAGGTCGAAGGCAGCAAGGGCGTCAGCGAGGAGGACTTCCACCAGCCCGGCACCGCGCAGGCGGCGGCGGGCTACTGCGTCTACGGACCGCAGACGACGCTGGTGCTGACGGTGGGCGACGGCGTGGCGATGTTCACGCTGGACCGCGAGCAGGGTTCGTGGGTGCTGACCGCCGACGACGTGAAGATCCCGGCGGACACCAAGGAGTTCGCGATCAACATGTCCAACATGCGCCACTGGGACGAGCCGGTGAAGCGCTACATCGACGAATGCCTGGCCGGTTCGACGGGGCCGCGCGGCAAGGACTTCAACATGCGATGGATCGCGTCGATGGTGGCGGACGTGCACCGCATCCTGACGCGCGGCGGCGTGTTCATGTACCCGTGGGACAAGCGCGAGCCCAACAAGGCCGGCAAGCTGCGCCTGATGTACGAGGCCAACCCCATGGCCTTCCTGGTCGAGCAGGCCGGCGGCGCGGCGACCAACGGCCGCCAGCGCATCATGGAGCTGCAGCCGACCAAGCTGCACGAGCGCGTCTCGGTCGTGCTGGGTTCGAAGAACGAGGTCGAGCGGGTGACGCAGTACCACCTGGAAGCCGACAAGGCCAAGTAAGCCCCCCCACGAAGCAGAAGGCCGCTCGATGAGCGGCCTTCTTTCTTTCCGCTTTCCGCTTTCCGCTTTCCGCTTCCTGCGGAAGGTCAGAACAACTGGCCGCCGTTGCCCTGGCCGCTGTCGTCGTCCCCGCCGCGAGCGCCGGCCGCCGGCTTGTCGTCGCTCCGGAGTTCGGCGAACTTCCCGGCCATCGTCGGATTGCCCTTGGTCAGCTTCTTGATCGTCACGTCCTGCGCCTTGTCGTTGGCCAGGCGCAGGTTGCGATCGGTGCCGAGCAGCGCTTCCTTGGTCTTCTGCAGGTGGTCGATGGACTTGTCGATCTCGTCGATCGCGGTCTGGAATCGCCGCGAGGCGAGCTCGTAGTTCTTCCCGAACGCCGTCTTGAAGGTCTCGAGCTGGGTCTCGAAGTTGGTGATGTCGATGTTCTGCGCCTTGACCAGCGCGAGCTCGTGCTTGTACTTCAGCGAGTTCATCGCCGCGTTGCGCAGCAGCGTGATGATGGGCAGGAAGAACTGCGGCCGCACGACGTACATCTTCGGATAGCGATGGAACACGTCGACGATGCCGGTGTTGTAGAGCTCGCTGTCCGGTTCGAGCAGGGATACCAGCACCGCGTATTCGCAGCCCTTCTCGACGCGGTCCTTGTCGAGCTCCTTGAGGAAGTCCTCGTTGCGGTTCTTGGTGGCGGTGCGATCGTTCTCGTTCTTCATCTCGAACATGATCGAGACGATCTCGGTGCCGGACTCGTCGCTGTCGCGGAAGATGTAGTCGCCCTTGCTACCGGTGCGCGCGTCGTTGTCCTTCTCGAAGTAGGCGCGCGGGAAGGCGGTGGCGCGGATGCGGTTGAACTCGGTCTCGCAGTGCTGTTCGAGGGTCTCGCCCACCATCTTGGTCGACAGCCGCGCCTTCATGTCGCGCAGCCGCTCGATGGCGTCGTCACGGTCCTTGATCTGCGTCTCGTACTTGTCCTTGAGCGACTTCTCGGCGAGCTGCTTCTCGAGCTCGGCGCGTTCGAGGCCGCTCCTCAGCTGGTCGCGCTCCTTCTCCACCGCGCCGACGGCCTGCGTCAGCGCCAGCTGCTGCGTCACACCGATCGCATCGAGCTTCGCCTTCAGTGCCTGGATCTCGACGTCCTTCGCCGCGGCAGCCTGCTGCCACTGCTTCTCGGACGCGCCCACGGCCTCGGTCACGGCGAGCTTGCGCTGGACCTCGACGGCGTCGAGCCTGGCCTTCAGCTGCTGGATCTCGCCGTCCTTGAGCGCGGCGGCCTTCTGCAGTTCGCCGGCGACCTTGGCCTGCGCCAACTCGACGGCATTGCGCTTGTCCTGCTCGGCCAGCGCGAGCCGCTCGTGCAGTTGCTTGTCGAAGTCGCTGTCGCGCACCTGCTTGAGGATGTCGGCGTAACCCGCCTCGTCGATCTTGAAGGCCTTGCCGCAGTGCGGGCAGATGATGTCATGCATGGCGGGATTCTCGCCGTCGAGTCGAAGGAGTCGGAGGATTCGATGAGTCAGAAGAAGGTCCGCACGCCGCCGATGACGCGATAGGCGTCGTCGACCGTGTAGAGCAGCGGCCACTTGTCGAAGGTCGTGCACGGGTGGCCGACGCCGAAGGCGATCAGGTCACCGACCTGCAGCAGCAGCGGGGCGCCATCCGTGCCGTCGCCGCCCTCCCCGGTCGCATCGACGTAGGCGTGCTGGTCGTTGAGCTTGGTCACGGCCCAATGCGCGGGAACGGCCCGTGGCGCCTCGTGCAGCCCCGGGCGGTACCACCACAGCGGCTGCGGCAGGCAGGCGTCATAACTGAGGTCGCGGCGGCCGGCCGTGCAGATCGCCCGGCCCGGCTCGGGCACCGACTGCACGTAGGCCCAGACCTCGATCGCGTTGCGCAGGCTCGGGCCCTCACCCCACAAGGCGCCGGCGCGTTGGCGCATGCGGTCCTGCATGCGCTCGTACTGCAGGCTGTCGTGGCTGAGGTAGCAGCCGCTGCGCAGCACGACGCGCAACGCATGACCGGTGCCGGCGGCCTCGACCGACGCCAGCGTCTTCGCCGCCATGTCGAAGAAGGCCGAACCGCCCGCCGTCAACAGCACCTCGCCCGCCGCGAACCAGCCCTCGACGCAGCCCAGGCGCGTCAGCTCGGCCACGGTCTCGATCATCGTCAGCGCGCCGAGCTCGACGCGCGCCGTGTCCGCGCCGCTGTAGACGCCCTCGAAGGCCTCGACGCCGTGCAGCGTGATCGCCGGCGCGGCATCGCGGATGAGTCGTCCCAGCGCGACGCCTTCCTCCATCGTCCTGACGCCGGTTCGCCCGCCCGGCGTGCCGACTTCCAGCAGCACCTTCAGCGGCCGCTTCAGCCCGCGCTCCGTGGCGGCCCTGCGCAGCAGGTCCAGGCCCGCGGCGGAATCGACCAGCAGGTAGAAATCGAAATCCTCCGAGGCCTCCAACTCGCGGAACACGAGCTCGAGATCCGCCTTGCCGAGCAGCTGATTCGCCAGCAGCACGCGCGGCACGCCGAAGCGCCGGTAGGTGCGCACATGGGCGGCCGTCGCCGCGGTCATGCCCCAGGCGCCTTCGTCGAACTGGCGCTGGAACAACTGCGGCGCCATCGTCGTCTTGCCGTGCGGCGCCAAGCTCACGCCGGCGCGGGCGGTGAACTCACGCATCCAGCGCGCGTTGTGGGTCAGCGCCGAGTCCTTCAGGATCGCCGCGGGCAGTGGCAGGTCGCCGGCCAGCAGCGACAGTCCCAATGCGCCGAGCCCGCCCAGCGGCACGCCCTCGGCGATCGCGGGCAGGCCCTTGAGCGTGCCGGGCAGCGGCTCGGCCTCGAGGGCCGCCAGGGAAAGCGTCACCGGCGCGAGGCCGGACGGATCGTCGTGGTCGTGTGGGCTCATGGCGCGCCATGTTGCCACCGTCGGCGTGTCCCGACGGCGCGACGCGCCCGAAAAGCGCCGCTCAGGCCCCGCCGCGCGGTCGGCGGCGGCGCTGCCAGAACAGTCCGCCGCCGGCGGCGAGCGCCAGCGCGAGCGATGTCGGCTCCGGCACCTCGACCGCGCGGAACGCGATCGAGTCGACCTTCAGCGCGCTCCAGACATACGGATCCTCGGTCTGCTGCACGCCGAAGAAGATCGACCACAGCCCGCCCTGCGCGAAGGTGTAGGACGAGACATTGCCGCGCAGGTCGACCACCGCCTCCGTGCTGCCGTTGAAGGCGACGAAGAAGACGTTGTCGACGTTGCCCGGATTGCCCACGGTGCCGGAGGACACCTCGCCCAGCCGCTGCGACATCCACTCCAGCGTGTCGCCGGCCGCGACGTTGACATCCTGCGCGATGAAGCCGCCGCGCAGGAACCGGCCCGCCACGTTCTGCGAGAAGAAGGTCGGCGCGCCCGCGCCCGATGGGCTGAACGGCACCGGCAGCGGACAGGCGACGTTCCAGATGTCCGAGGCGCAGGTCACGTTCTGGCTCAGCGGCCACGTCGACATCGCGACGATCAGCGCCGAGTTGTTGCCGGCCAGCGCCGGATAGCCGTTGCCCGCGTTGACGATGGCGGTGGACGACCCGTTGACGTTGGCACCGCTGGCATACCAGCCGTTGAGGCTGCCGCCCTCGAAATCGCCGTTCACCACCGCGGCGCCTTGCGCCGACATGGCCGCGACCGCGCCCAGCAGCGCGACGCTCAGTGTTCGTTTCATGACTTCTCCCCGATGGCGCCGCGCGACATGCGCGACGGCGGAATGCTAGAAAGCGGTCCGCCGATGGCCATCCACAAGGGAGATGAAGACCTGTCCCCGATCGGAGGGAGCCGCCGCACGGAAGGGACACCGGAAGGGGGATGCCAAGAAGAGTTCCAAAGAAAAAGCCGCTTGGGAGACCCAAGCGGCTTTTCGGATTGGTGCCGGTGAAGAGAGTCGAACTCCCGACCTTCGCATTACGAATGCGCTGCTCTACCAACTGAGCTACACCGGCGCTGTCGCGAACAACAGAGTCGAAGAGTATATGTCGAAATTTCAGACCCGACAACTTTTCGCGCGCCGTCGCGTGAAGGCGACGGCGCGTCGATTCACTCCTCGCCCAGATTCGCCTGCACGCGCTTCAGCAGATCGGCCAGTTGCGCCTGCTCCTGCGCGCTCAGGCCCGCCAGTGCCTGCACCGCCACCTGCTTCGCCTGCCGCTTCAGCTCGCGCTGCACCGCCTGCCCCGCTTCGCTCACCCGCAGGCGCACCTGGCGGCGATCGGCCTCGTCCGTCTCCGCGTCGAGCAGCCCCTTGTCCCGCAAACCCTTGATCAGCCGCGCCAGCTGCGCCTTGTCCCGGCCGCTGTGCGCCGCCAGGTCGCTCTGCGTCGCGCCCGGCTGCCGGTCGAAGAAGAACAGCACCTTGCCTTCCATGTGCGTGATGTCCTGCGGGCCGTCGCGCAGGAAGCGGTACTGCCGCGCGCGATAGCGATGCATCACCGAATGGACGAGCTCCAGCACGTCCTCGTCCTTGCCCCTTCGGCCAGTGGTGTTAGTTGACATTGTCAATCGTTCGGTCGCAAGATGGATGACATTGTCAACGAAACAGCAGCCACCGGCAATGAAGCCCGAATCCCTGAACACCCCCTCCTCCGTCGTCCCCACCGCCCCGGCCACCTCCGCGGCGGCCGCATCTCCCGCGACCCCGTCCACCGAGCCGACCGTCAACCGCGTCCAGCGCGTGCGCCATGAACTCAAGCGCCGCGCGCTGACCGTGACCGGCGTCGAGGACGTGACGCCGAACTTCCGCCGCGTCACGCTGACCGGCGACTCGCTCGCCGACTTCGTCAGCGCCTCCTTCGACGACCATGTGAAGCTGATCTTCGAGCCCGACGCCGACGGCTCGCCGGTCATGCGCGACTACACGCCGCGCCGCTTCGACACCGCCGCGCGCGAACTGGTCGTCGAGTTCGCCCAGCACGGCGACGGCCCCGCCGCGGCCTGGGCCGCACAGGCCCGGCCGGGCGACACGCTGACCGTCGGCGGTCCGCGCGGGTCCTTCATCATTCCCGTCGACTTCGACTGGCATCTGCTGGCCGGCGACGAGACCGCCCTGCCCGCCGTCGCGCGCCGCCTCGAGGAACTGCCCGCCGGCACCCGCGTGATCGCGCTGCTGAACGTGCCGGCCAGCGACCGCCGCGGCTTCGAGACCCGCGCCGACCTGGACCTGCGCTGGGTCGACGGCGACGACGCGCTGCTGGCCGCCGCCCGCGCGCTGACGCTGCCCTCCGGCGAGGGCTACGCCTGGTGCGCCGGCGAAGCCGCGGCGATGGCCGCGCTGCGCCGCGTCCTCGTCGAGGAGAAGGGCCACGACCGCCGCGCGATCCGCGCCTCGGCCTACTGGAAGCGCTGCGCCAGCCACCACCACGAGCATCTGGAGTGAGGGCCTCCATGAGGCGATCCGTGAGGCGGCCGCCTCACGTTCGCTTCACACGTGCGTGGCACACTGCCCCGCATGTCCGAAGTCCTGCATGACCCGCGCTGGCGCACGCTCTGGCGCCTCCTGTTCCTGGCGGTCGTCGGCGGCGCGAGCTGGCTGGCGTTCTCGCCGCATCCGCCGCCCGCCGCCGACCTCGGCTGGGACAAGGCCAACCACTTCACCGCCTTCGGCACGCTGGCCTTCATCGGCCTGCAGGGGCTGGCCGCCGGTCCGCGCCGCCGCTGGACCGTGCTGGCCGTGCTACTGGCCTACGGCATCCTGATCGAGCTGGTCCAGTCGCAGATCCCCGGCCGCGACGCCGAGGCCATGGACGTGTTCGCCGACATGGTCGGCGCCGTCATCGGCGTGGCGGTGCACGCGCTGGTCCTGTGGCTCTTCACGCCGCGGGCGGCTCCGGCTCGCTGAGCTCGCGCCGCGACATCGCGATCGCCACCGCCTGCGCGCGGTTGTTCGCGCCCAGCTTGCGCAGGATCTTGCGCACGTGGTTCTTGACCGTGAACATGCTGATGCCCAGCTGGATCGCGATGCCCTCGTTGCTCAGCCCGGCGCGCAGGCCCTCGACGATCTGCTGCTCGCGGGGCGTCACCAGGGAACCCGCGCGGCGCGGCATGGCCTGACCCCGCGGCTGCAGCCGGGCCCGCCGCCAGGCCGCGTGCAGGGCCGGCGTCAGCAGTTCCAGGCGGCGCAGGTGATCGTCCTCCCAGCCGTCGCCGGCGAACAGGAACAGGCTTTGCGGCCGCTCGCCGTCGCCGGCGACGCCGTGCACCACCAGTTCCCGCAGACCCGCCTCCAGCAGCGGCTGGAACAAGGCCGCGGCCGCGTCCTGCGTGAGGGCGATGCGCAGTGGCCGGCGACCGTCGCCCCAGCGGCGGATCAGGTGCAGCCACAGGCCGTGGTCGACCGACTCGAGCTGCCCATGCAGTGCGTCGCCGATGGGCTTCAGGTGGAAGAGCTGCGCCATCAGCCGCGGCGACGGCGGCTGATCGCCGACGCAGACCAGCAGCCGGTGCGGCAGCAGCGGCTGCAGCCGGCTCTGGCTCCAGACGAAGAACTGCGCCGGCGTCGCCGGCTGGCGCGCGCTCCAGAGCGCCTCCAGCAGCCGCCCGGCGAGCATCGGATCCTGCAGCCACGGCAGCGGCAGGCCGTCTCCGTCGACCAGGCCGGAGAGCGGCACGGCCGCCGTCGGCGGCGCGGCCAGCACCGATGGGGCGACGGTCGGAGACAGCAGGGGCGACGGCGAGGTCATCGAGGGCGGCGTCATGGACATGGGCGAAGGCGTGAGCCGGGTCGCCGTGAGCCTGCCCGCGCGGCGTGACGCCCCGATGAATCGCCCGGCGGCGCGGCGCGGGCGGCCGCACCGGGCGGCGGGTACCCGTCTTGCCCTACCTGACATCGGGTGGCAGCTGAGCCGGCCACGCCCGCCCCGTGCGGCGACCCGGACCGGGCGCGGGCAACGCAAATCGGCTACCGTTGCCCTTCGGCCCTTCCTCCCCCCGGGGCCCGCAGGAGTTGCTTGCATGTCGGATCACGATCTGCCGCACGCGCGGCGCGACCTCGCGCGCCGTTTCGACGCGGTGCGTCACCACACCTTGACGCTGGCCGAACCGCTGTCCGTCGAGGACCAGGCCGCTCAATCGATGCCGGACGCCAGTCCCGCGAAATGGCATCAGGCCCACACGAGCTGGTTCTTCGAGGCATTGCTGCTGCGTCCGCATCTGCCCGGCTACCGGCCGCTCGACGAGTCCTTCCACTTCCTCTTCAACTCGTATTACGAGGGCCTCGGCCCGCGCCACCCGCGCCCGCAGCGCGGGCTGCTGACGCGCCCGTCGCTGGACGAGGTGCGCGCCTACCGCCGCCATGTGGACACGCATGTGCACCGCCTGATCGCGGGTTGCAGCGAGGCGCTGTGGCCGGAGATCGCGCCGACGCTGGAACTCGGCCTGCATCACGAGCAGCAGCATCAGGAGCTGCTGCTGACCGACGCGCTGCATCTGCTGTCCTGCCATCCGTGGCGGCCCGCGCTGATGGACAACGCACCAGCGCCGGCCACCGGCGGCACGAGCGAATGGCTGCGCCATGACGGCGGACTGGCCGACATCGGTCACGACGCCCGCGCGGCGCACGCCGGCTTCGCCTTCGACAACGAAGGGCCGCGGCACCGCGTCTGGCTCGAACCGTTCGAGATCGCGAGCCGGCTGGTGAGCTGCGGCGATTTCCTCCGCTTCATCGACGACGGCGGCTACCGCGACCCGCGCTGGTGGTTGTCGGACGGCTGGGCCACCGTGCAGCAGCAGGGCTGGAGGGCGCCGCTGTACTGGGTCGACGAGAGCGACGGCGCGGCCGCGCGCTGGTCGGTATTCGGGCTGCACGGCCTGCGGCCGATGGATCCCGCGGCGCCGGTGATGCAACTCAGCTTCTATGAAGCCGCCGCCTTCGCCGAATGGGCCGGCGCGCGCCTGCCCAGCGAGGAGGAATGGGAAGCCGCCGCGTCGTTGCCGGGCATCGCGCAGCTCGACGACCAGGCCTGGCAATGGACCCGTTCCGCTTACCACCCGTATCCCGGATTCCGGCCGCTGGAAGGCGCCGCCTCCGAATACAACGGCAAGTTCATGGTCGGCCAGCTGGTGCTGCGCGGCGGCAGTGTGGCGACGCCGCCCGGCCACACGCGCCCGACCTACCGCAACTTCTTTCCGCCGGCCGCGCGCTGGCAGTTCACCGGGCTGAGACTGGCCCGCGATGCGCGCCCGCGCACGGAGACCCTTGAATGAGCAGTTTCGCCGACGACCTTCATGCCGCGCTCGCCGGACCCGAGCACGCGATCTCCCCCAAGTACTTCTACGACGCCGAGGGCTCGGCCCTCTTCGAGCAGATCTGCGAACTGCCCGAGTACTACCCGACGCGCACCGAGCTCGCGCTGCTGCGCCGCCATGCCGGCGACTTCGCGGCGCGCATGGGACCGGGCGCGCAGTTGATCGAGTACGGCGCCGGCGCGCTGGTGAAGGTGAGACTGCTGCTGGAACGCGCCGAGCGTCCGCACAGCTTCGTGCCGGTGGACATCTCCGGCCCGCACCTGCTGGCCGCCTGCGAGTCGCTGCAGCGCGAACGGCCCGACCTGCGCATCCTGCCGGTGGTGGCCGACTTCACCCGCATGCATGTGCTGCCCGATGCGCCGTCGGACGGCCGGCGCGTGGGATTCTTCCCCGGGTCCAGCATCGGGAACTTCAATCCGGACGAGGCGCTGGAGTTCCTGCGCCTGCTGCGCGAGGAACTCGACGGCGGCGCGCTGCTGATCGGCGTGGACCTCATCAAGGATCCGGCGCTGCTGCACGCGGCCTACAACGACGCGCAGGGCGTGACGGCACGGTTCAACCTCAACCTGCTGCGCCACGCGCAGCGCGAGCTGAAGCTGGAGTGCGACCCGGCCGGGTTCGACCATTACGCGTTCTACGACCCGCGCAAGCACCGCATCGAGATGCACCTGCTGCCGCGCGGCGAGCAGCATCTGCAGCTGCAGGGCCGCCGCTACACGCTGGTGCCCGGCGAGAGCCTGCACACGGAGAACTCCTACAAGTACAGCGTGGAGAGCTTCCAGGCGCTGGCCAGGGAAGCCGGGTTCAAGCCGTCAGCGCATTGGACCGACGAGCGGCGCTGGTTCAGCCTGCATTGGCTGGAAGCCTGACACCCGCGCGCGGTCGCGCGGGCAGGCGGACGCTCACGCGTCGTAGCCGTACACGTCGGCCAGCTTGCTCAGCAGCTCGGGTTCGTCCTTGGGCGAGAAGAAGTACGGGAACAGCGTGCGGGAGCGGCTGTCCTCGTCCTCGTTCAGCGTGCCGCCGAACTTCTCCACCTTCTTGCGGCCGTAGGCCAGCGACAGGCTCATCAGCACCGCCGGCGCGCCGACGCTGCGATGCAGGCGCTCCTCGCCGTGCGGCTGGAAGTCCAGCATCCGGCGATAGAAGGCCTTGTGACGAGGATTGACCTCGATCACGAGGAACTCGGCGCCCCAGTGGTGCGCCGCATGCAGGTAGGCCAGGTGAAACAGGCTGGCCAGCACCAGCTTGGACGGCCGCTCCGGGTCGGCGGCCAGGCGCGTGAATTCGCACATCTGCCAGCCCTGCTGACGCATGCCGGCCATCTCTCCCGGGAAGCTCTGATCCGCCGCCAGGTTGCCGCCGTCACGGCGCAGCCCCAGCGTCGCCACCAGCCGGCCTTCCCAATAGGCGCCCAGCGTGACGTCCGCGGAACGGCTCAGCCTGTAACCCCGTGACGCATACCGGCGCTCCAGCAGCGCATGCCCGGTGCCTTCCATGAGCGCGCGGATCTCGATGCGTCCGTAGTCGGTATCGCGGGAAACGAGCTCCACCGAGTCCGAGCGGACAAACGGCATCGCCGAGCCAATGGACTGCAGCGCCTGCAAGGGGCTTGCGGGCGCTTCCAGTTCAATGTTCGACATACGGGTTTCGTCGCTCATTCCCAACTCCAGACTGCTTGGTTATCAAAGCAAGTCTATGACCTACTCAAAGTAGTTATCTGCCGCCGCTACGATAGTTAACAAATGCGACCCCGACCTTACGGGTCTGTCCCGGGTTCCAAGGCGGGTCAATCCCTTGCCGGGGTGAAACCCCGCATTTGAGGGAACTTCGTTACATCGCAGGCACCCGTTAGAAAACCGGTGCAAGACCCCGCCCGCATGAGGAATCGCGGAATCCCCCGCCCCGTTCCAGCGCGCCTCCCGGCGCAGTTCCTGTTGCATGTGTAACCAAATGCATTTGGTTCAGATGGCGAATTCATGGGACAGGAATGACCGACTTTTTTGCTGAAACCCCTACATGGGGCTCGGACATTGGTCGTCTGGCGCGCGATGACACCGTACATCGACCGAAAAGTTCGTATCGCGTTGCGTCATCGGCAAGGGTTCGCAGCCAGCACATCCAGTCGATGGCGGGCCTCGATCATCACGGCGTCCACCCGGCTGTCGGCCTGCGCCGCGATGGCGTCGAGGTCGAACATCGCCGCCAGTTCGACCGGCGACATCGCGGTCACCGGCAGGTCCCCAACCTCGAGGGCCGTGCGCAGCAGCTGCTGCAGCGTGCCCTCGCCCTGGCGCACCCGCTGGATGAGGTCGCGGATCATCGCGCCGGTGCGCTGGCGTCCCAGCCGCGGCATCAGCAGGTGTTCGAGGCGCTCGCTCGCCACCAGGCCCTGGCGCTCGAGCACGTGGGCCCGCATCCGGTCGACACGGATGACCGGCTCGGCCAGCGCGCGGTTCAATGCCTGTACCGCCGCATGCGCGCTGCCCATCAGGCCGCCCCATTCCGCCAGCTCGGCCTGGTGCTGCCCCAACCCGCGCTCGTGTTCCGGCGTCATGCAGCCCATCAGTCCGGCGATGCGCTGCGGCGCGCGCTGCACCGCGGCCATCGCCTGCAGGGTGGCCACCGGGTTCTTCTTGTGCGGCATCGACAGGCAGGCGCCGTAACCTTCGCCGGGCGGCTCGTTGAGCTCGTCCACCTCGGCCTGGGCCATCAGCGCGAAGTCCTGGGCCAGCTTGCCGAGATTGCCGCACAGCAGCCCGACTTCCAGGCCCAGGCGCAGCCAGCGATCGCGCTGCGTGTGCCAGCACATGTCGGGCAGCGGCAGCGACAGCTCGGCGGCGACGGCGGCCAGCATGTCGTCGGCCCGATCGCCCATCGCGTCCAGCGTGCCGACCGCGCCGCCCAGTTGCAGCAGCAGCGAGGCACCGCCCTGCTCGCGCAGCCGCTCGGTGCTGCGCAGCAGCGGCATCAGCCAGTTCATCAGCTTGTAGCGCAGGCTGATCACCTGCGCCGGCTGCATCATCGTGCGGCCCAGCATCGGCACCGCGGCGTGGCGCTCGGCCAGCGCCAGCAGTCCGGCGCAGAGCTGCTGCAGGTCGTCATCGAGCAGGCGCAGCGCCTCGCGGGTGCGCAGCACCATCGCCGTGTCGACGAGGTCCTGGGCGGAAGCGCCGCGATGCACGTAGACGGCGGCGGCGGGGTCGAACAGGGCGACGGTCTCGCGCAGGCGCTGCACCACCGGCAGCGCCAGGTTGCCGCTGTGCGGCGCGGCCGCGATCAGCGCCGGCACGTCGTAGAGCTCGGCACGGCACAGGCTCGCGATGGCCTGCGCGGCGGGCGCGGGGATCAAGCCGGTCCGGGCCGCCGCCCGGGCGAGCGCGGCCTCCACATCCATCATCGACTGGACCACCGCGGTCGGCGAGAACACCGATTCCATCGCGGTGGAAGACAAAAAAGCCTCGAACAGCATCCAACGTCCTCTAGGAACTCCGGATGCTATCGAGGCTGACGCGTACGCCGTACTCAAGCAAACCCGCCTGGGGTTTGTCTCGGCCGGTGATCGCCCCGTCCGGCCCCCTCGTCCGGGGAGCGGGCACGGCGGCGGGCGGCTCAGTTCGCGGGCACGTACATCTCGGCCAGGCGGCTCATCAGGCGCAGCGACAGGCGGTGCATCGTGATGACTTCCAGCAGGCCGTTGCGATGCAGCTCGACGATCTTGGCGTCGGGCAGGTCGGCCAGGGCCTTTTCATTGATGGTCAGGAAACCGTCGACATCGAGCTTCTCGCCGTTGGGCAACTGGGCTTCGAAGCGCATGTCCTGCAGCAGGTCCAGGTCCTGCAGCAACTCGCAGGCCTGGCGGGTGCGCTCGGCCTCGCGCTCGAAGTCCTCGCAGAACTGCTTGGCGTTGAGCAGGAACTCGGACGCCTCGCCGTCCGCCTTGAACAGCGGCTCGCCTTCGGTCTCGGAGAACGCGCCGGAACCCATGTCCAGGCACAGCGCCATGTCCGTGGTGCTCTCCTCGATGCGGGCCATTGCGAAAGGCCAGCGGCGGATGTAGGCGGGCACGTAGCGGCCGGTCCACTGGCCGTTCTTGATGAACAGGTTGCTGCCCTGGCGCAGGCCGAACACGGCCAGCGGGGCGACCGCCGGACGCTGGCCCTCTGCGGCCTGGCCGACGCGCACGAACACCACCGGGTACTCGAGGCTGGCGTCGGCGAACTCGGCCACGGCCACGAACAGCGAGTTCAGCTGGGTCACGCGGTCCAGCACCGGCGCGCCGCTCTTCATGCGCGTGTGCTTGTGCTGCACCCGGTCCACCGGGACCAGGTTCTCGTACATCGGGGGGTTGCTCATTGATTCACTCCTTCATCGGCCAGTCGCGAGACCAGCACCTTGTCCACACGCTTGCCGTCGAGGTCCACGACCTCGAATCTCCACGCGTCCCACTCCGCCACATCGGCCGTGCGCGGCAGACGCCCCAGCAGCAGCATCACCATGCCGGCCAGGGTGTTGTAGCGCCCACGGTCCTCCTCGGGCAGTTCCTTCAGGTCCAGGCGGTCCTTGAGCTCGGTGACGGGGATCAGGCCGTCCATCAGCCAGCTCCCGTCCTCGCGCTGGACCGCCCAGGCGTCCTCGCCGTCGGACGAGTTGAACTCGCCGGCGATGGCTTCCAGCACGTCGCGCATCGCGACGACGCCCTGCACTTCGCCGTATTCGTCGACGACGAACACCAGCGGCGTTTCCGCGCCGCGCATGTGCGCGAGCAGTTCCATGCCGGACAGCGTCTCGGGCACGAAGACCGGCGGCTCCAGGCCGGTCGAGAGGTCCATCGACTCGCCGGCCAGCGCGCGCGCCAGCAGGTTCTGCGCGCTGACGGTGCCGACCACGTCGTGCAGGCCGCCGCGGCAGACCGGGTAGCGGCTGTAGCCGTGCGCGCGCAGGATCTGCAGCATCTGGTCGGGGCGGTCGGTGATGTCCAGCCAGGCGATCTCGGCGCGCGGGATCATCATCGAGCCGATCTGGCGCTCGTCCAGGCGGAACACGTTGCGCACCATCTGGTGCTCGTGCTCCTCGATGACGCCGGCGTCCCGGCCTTCCTCGAGGCTGGCGGCGATCTCCTCTTCCGTGACCGCGCGGTTGGCCTTGCCGCCCATGCCCAGCAGCTTGAGCGTGAACTCGGTGCAGAAGCTCAGCAGCTTGACGAAGGGCCGGGTGACCAGCGACATGACCTCCATCGGCGGCGCGACCAGGCGCGCGACGTTCTCCGGGAACATCTGGCCCAGACGCTTGGGGACGAGCTCGCCGAAGATGATGGTGACGAAGGTCAGCACCAGCACGACCAGGCCGGTGGCGGTGATGTCGGCGGCGCGGGCGGTCAGCGGCGTGTTCGCGCGCAGCACGTCGGCGAGCGGGCCGGAGAAGGCGGCCTCGCCGACGATGCCGTTGAGCACGCCGATCGAGGTGATGCCGATCTGGACCGTCGACAGGAATTTCGTGGGGTTCTCGTGCAGGTCCATGGCGGCCTGCGCGCCGGCCTCGCCGCTCTCCACCATCACTTGCAAGCGAGCCTTGCGGGAGGCCGTGAGGGCCATCTCCGACATGGCGAACAAACCGTTGAGCAGGATCAGGAAGAGGACTAGGGCGGTATCCATCGACAGCGCGGACCGGGTACTAACCCCGAGTCGCGCCCAAAACACAAGGCCGATCAGATTAGCAGAGCCGGTGTGACATCGGCACCGCAAAATCCCGCTATGCATTACCTCATCGGCGATCTCCAGGGCTGCTGCGACGCGTTGGCGCGGCTGCTGGAAAAGATCGATTTCTCCCCCTCCCGCGACCGCCTCTACCTGCTGGGCGACCTCGTCAACCGCGGCCCCGACTCCCTGACGACGCTGCGCCGGCTGCAGTCGCTGGGCGATGCGGCGCAGTGCCTGCTGGGCAACCATGACCTGCATCTGCTGGCGACGGCGGCGGGTGTGCGAGCCCCGCACAAAGGGGACACCTTGGACGCGATCCTCCAGGCGCCGGACCGGGAGGCGCTGCTGGAGTGGCTGCGCCGGCAGCGGCTGGCGATGCGGTCGCAGGGCTGGCTGATGGTGCACGCGGGGGTGGTGCCGCAATGGGACGCGGACCAGACGCTGGCGCTGGCCGAGGAAGTGCATGCGCTGCTGCGCGGGCCGGCGCTGGCGGAGTTCCTGCCGCAGATGTACGGCAACGAGCCGGACCGGTGGAAGGACGAGCTGGAGGGCGTGGCGCGGCTGCGTTTCATCATCAACGTGCTGACGCGGATCCGCTTCTGCAATGCGAAGGGGCGGCTGGACTTCAAGACGAAGGAAGGGCTGGGCGCGGCGCCGGAGGGTTTCATGCCGTGGTTCGAGGTGCCGGAGCGGCGCACGGCGGGGCATCCGGTGGCGTTCGGGCACTGGTCGACGCTGGGGCTGGTGCAGCGGCCGGACCTGCTGGCGCTGGACACCGGCTGCGTCTGGGGCGGCGAGCTGACGGCGGCGCGCGTGGCGGACGGCCAGGCGCTGGAGATCATCCAGGTGCCGTGCGCGCAGGCGAAGAAGCCGGGAGCGGACTGAGGCTCCTTCCCTCGAGAGGCGTCGGCACGCGCTTACAATGCGCGCCTTCTCCCAGGAGACGTGGCCGAGTGGTTTAAGGCAGCGGTCTTGAAAACCGCCGAGGGTTCGCGCCCTCCGTGAGTTCGAATCTCACCGTCTCCGCCAGTCACACCTTAGAAATGAGGGCGATCGCCGCCGCCGTCACCGGCCCGATCGACGTTCGCGCCGCCTGAAGCAATCACTTGCCAAGCGCCGCGGCCTCAGCGATATTCGCAATTCGCGAATAGCGAATGTCACGCTGAGATGGACCTCAAACCTCAAGACCTGCTGGTGCTGCTGAAGGCCGCTGCGCACCCACCGCAACGCTGGACCTATGCCTCGCTGGGCGAGGCGCTGGCGATGAGCGCCTCGGAGACGCACGCGAGCGTCAAACGGGCCGTCGCCTCCGGCTTGGCCGTGGCGCCTTCCCGCGGTGAATGGTCACCCGTTCACTCCAACCTGCTGGAGTTCGCGCTGCACGGCGTGCGCTACGTCTGGCCGGCCATGCCCGGACCGGTCAAGCGCGGCGTACCGACGTCCTTCGGTGCCGAGCCGCTGGCGGGCCAGTTGTTGGCAGCCCCCGGCGAGGCGCCGGTCTGGGCACATCCGTCCGGCAATGCCAAGGGGCCGACGCTGTCGCCGATCTATCGGACGGCGCCGCGGGCGGCGCTGGCCGACCCGGCCCTGCATCGACTCCTCGCGTTGCTCGATGCCCTGCGAACGGGTCGGGCCCGCGAGCGAAATCTGGCGTCGAAGCTGATGGAAGTTGAATTGACGCAGGCGTTTGCCGGAAAGGTGACAGCCCATGCGCCGCGATGACCCCAACCTGCCCTACCTGCGCAGCGTCGCCGAAGCGCTGGGCGAATTGCGCGAGCAGGTGGTCTTCGTCGGCGGCGCCGTGGCCGGCTTGTTAGTGACAGATCCGCTGGCCGACGCAGTGCGCGCCACCCGCGATGTCGACGCCGTGGTGAACGCCAGCCGGGCGATGTTCCATCGCATCGAGGAGACCGTCGCGGCCCGAGGTTTCGCACGCGACGTCAGCAGCGACGTGATCTGTCGCTGGGTGCACAAGGAATCGGGTGTGCTCTTCGACCTGATGCCGGTGCAGTCCGAGGTGCTGGGTTTCACCAATCGTTGGTATCCATTCGCCGTCGAGACCGCCGAGGTGGTGGACCTGGGCGCAGGCTGCTTGATCCGGTTGGTGAGCGCTGTGGCCTTCGTGGCAACCAAGCTGGAGGCCTTCGCCAGCCGCGGTGAAAGCGACTACATGACCAGCCACGACCTGGAAGACGTGCTGAACATCGTCGACGGGCGCCAGGAACTCATCGCCGAACTGGCGGGCGCTCCCGTCGAATTGCGAAACGCCGTGGCGGCGGCCTTCACGCCGCTGCTGAAAAATGCTGGCTTTTTGAACGTGTTGCCGGGCTTGCTTGCCGAGCCCGAGCGTGCGGGGTTGGTGCTGACTCGTCTGAAAGAAATGAGCCAGCAATGACCACGAATCTGCATCATGAACACCACTTCGAACTCCGACGACCGCATGCCGCTGAAGTCCGGATCCATCGGCATGAACGCCCGCACGTCCGCACGTCCCCCCGCCCTCCTCGCCCTCATCGGCGGCAACGAGGACCGGCTGACGCCGGGTCCGGTGCTGCGCGAGGTGATCGCGGCCTGCCAGGAGACGCGCGCCGCGAAGGCGCCGCTCCAGGTCGTCGTGCTCAGCACGGCCAGCGGCGAGCCCGAGCTGCTCTGGTCCCAGTACGAACCCGCCTTCCGTTCGCTCGGTGCCGAGCCGCGCTGGCTCGATCCGCGCGATCGCGGCGCCGTAGCCGCGCCTGACACGCTCGAGGCGGTGCGATCGGCGGACCTGCTCTTCATGACCGGCGGCGACCAGGAACGGCTCGTCGACGCGCTCATCGACACCCCGCTCCACGCACTCATCCGCGAACGCCACCTCGCTGGCGAACTCGCCCTCGCCGGGACCAGCGCCGGGGCGTCGGCACTCGGCGCGCACATGCCGGTCGGCGACCTCGACGAACAGTTCGCCGGCCCGGCCCAGCCGCTTCACCGCGCGCTCGGACTGATGCCCGCGCTGGTCATCGACCAGCACTTCGCGCAGCGCAAACGCCATGCGCGGCTGCTGCGCCTCGTGTCGCTCGATCCGCGCCGCCTCGGCGTCGGCATCGACGAGGACACCGCCCTGCTCGTCCGGCCCGATGCCGGCCTGCGGGTCGTCGGCAGCGGCGCGGTCACCGTCATCGACGCCGGCCGCGCCAGCGACCGCCGCGAACCCGCCGGGATCGTCTCGCTGGACAACCTCGGCTTCCATCTGCTCGCCGCGGGCAGCGCGCTGGATGTCGACGATCCGGCGACGCCGCCTCACCTGCGGCGCCTGCTGCACGCCATCGCCGCCGCCGCGTCCCTGCGAAACTGACAGGCGGCGCCATAGGTCGCGCAGTCAGGCGGTTGGGCGGTTGGGCGGTTGGCCGCTCGGGCGTTCAGGCGGCCACGTGCGCCGCGAATCCGGTGACGCCGGGCGCGACGTCCTCGCCGAGCGAATGCCCGTCGGGATAGTCTCCGCCGTTCTGCTCACGGAAGGCCACCGGCGCCTCGTCGAACACATGCGCCAGGCGCTCGCGCCACGCGGCGGCCGCTGTCTCGACCTGCTCCGGCGTCAGCCGCCCGGCGCCGTGCACCACATGCGTCTTCAGCACCGACATGCCGGGATAGAACAGCGTCCCATGGGTGATCGGGAACAGCAACTGATCGATCGGTCCGTTGATCCCGCGCGGACCGTAGTCCGCCGCCGGACCGCCGGTCGTGACCGACACCATCGCGCGCCGGCCTTCGAAGCCGCCCACGCCGTAGCGCAGGCGGTTGCCCTGGCCGCCGCGGCCGTACGCGAGGCCCCGCGCCCAGACACGGTCGATCCAGCCCTTCATGATCGCCGGCATGCCGAACCACCACAGGGGGAACTGCAGGATCACCAGATCGGCGGCGAGCAGCTTGCGTTGCTCCTCGACGACATCAGCCGGCTGGTGCCCGTGTTCAAACGCGTGGCCGGACTCGCGCACGAAGTCCAGCCGGCCGGCGTCGGTGCGGACCGGGAAGTCCTGCTCGTCGTAGACGGCCTTCCAGCCCATCGCATACAGATCGGACTGCAGCACCTCATGCCCCGCGTCGCCCAGCGTGCGCCCGGCGACGTCGACCAGCGTGCGCGTCAGCGAGGTCGGTTCGGGTTGGGCATGGACGATCAGGACGGTCTTGCGATCGGTGTCAGGGGAACGGGTCATGTCGGGCTCCGGAAATCGAAGTGGATGGTGGATGGACTGAAGTCTGGGCGTCGCGACGCCATCCGTGAAATCACAACTTCTCTGGCCTACCATCCACCGCATGGATACCAGCCGGCTCGACCTCAACCTGCTCGTGACGCTTGAAGCGCTGCTGTCGGAGCGCAACGTGACGCGCGCGGCCGCGCGGCTGAGCCTCAGCCAACCGGCCGTCAGCGCGCAGCTCGCGCGGCTGCGCGAGGTCTTCGACGATCCGCTGCTGCTCCCCGCCCAGCGCGGCATGACGCCGACGGCCAAGGCGCTGTCGCTGCTCGAGCCGCTGCGACAGGCCTTGGACCAGGTGCGCAGCGTGGCGACGTCGCACCTGAACTTTGATCCGGCCACCGCCGACCTCACGGTCACCATCGCGGCCTCGGACTACCTGCAGACCAGCGTCCTGCAGCCGCTGGTGCTGCGGCTGCGTCGGGAAGCGCCCGGCGTGCGCATCGCGGTGCGCCACATGGATCCGGCCCAGCACGCCGCGCAGATGGCGCGCGGCGACATCGACCTCGGCCTGATGCAGCCCGTCGAGGCCGCGCCCAGCCTGCGCATGCGCGCGCTCTTCCACGAACGCTACGTGCTCATCGCGCGTCGCGGTCATCCGGCGCTGGCGGGCAAGACGATCGCCAAGCTCAGCGCGAAGGCCTTCGCCAAGCTGGAACAGGTCATCGTCTCGCCCGCGGGCGGCGCCTTCTCCACGCCCGTCGACCAGGCGCTGGCCGGACTCGGGCTCAAGCGCCAGGTCGTGCTCTCCGCCGCTTCCTTCCTCTTCGTGCCCGACATCGTCAGCCGTTCCGACCTCGTGGCGCTGGTCCCCGAACGTCTTGTCAAGGGACGCGCCGCCGGCTTGCAAGTCCTGACCCCGCCGCTGCCGATCGAGGGTTTCGACATCGCCATGGTCTGGCACGAACGCAACCAGGGTCACGCCGCCCAGCGCTGGCTGCGCGAGCAGGTGCTGGCGGTCGCCGCGCCTCGCCAGGAGGTGACGACGTCGTGAATCAACGACGCCTGGACGCCGCCAAAACGCTCATACAACGTATGACAAACGTCCTCTTAACTTGAAGCTGTCGGCAAGCTGTCGAGATGCCGTCGACAGCCTCCTGCTGCGCAGAAACGCGTACGACACGGGAGGGCCGCGCCGCAAACATGGGCACATCTCGATACCTCCCCGGTGTGCCATGACCCTCAACCGTTCGTTAGCGCGAGGCCTGTTCCTCGCCGCGGTGGCCCTGTTCTTCGGACTGGGCGCGCTGCGTTATCCCATCGGCCGCATGGACCACGCCGGTCCCGGCCTGTTCCCGCTGATGATCAGCATCCTGCTGGGCCTGGTGGCGCTCGCCACCATCGTGCGCGGCGTCGTTGCCGGTGGCCCGGGCCTGGAATTCAAGGTCAAGAACATCGGCCTGATCCTGGGCGCGCTGTGCGCGTTCTCGCTGGTCTCGCGCTTCGTCAACATGTCCGCCGGCATCGTCGTGATGGTGTTCATCGCCACCGCCGCCGGCAGCAGCTACTCGTGGAAGCGCAACGTGGTGATCTCGATCGGCCTGCTGGCCATCGCCTTCATCTTCCAGAAGTTCCTCGGCCTCAACCTGCCGCTGCTGTAAGGCACCGACACCATGGACATCCTCCACAACCTCGCGTTCGGCTTCGAGCACGCGCTGACCTGGCAGAACCTGATGTTCTGCGCGATCGGCTGCGTCGTCGGCACCCTCGTCGGCCTGCTGCCCGGCCTGGGCCCGCTGGCCACCATCAGCGTGCTGCTGCCGCTGACCTATTCCATCCCCGTCAACGGCGCGCTGATCATGCTCGCCGGCATCTACTACGGCGCGCAGTACGGCGACAGCGTCAGCGCGATCACGATGAAGATCCCGCACGCGAGCTCCATCGTCGCGTGCATCGACGGCTACCAGATGACGCTGAAAGGGAAGACGGGCCTGGCCCTGTTCACCGCCGGCATCTCGAGCTTCATCGGCGGCACCGTCGCCATCGTCGTGCTGGCCTGCCTGGCGCCGACGCTGGGCGAGGTGGCCTTCCTGTTCGGCCCGGCCGACTACTGCTCGCTGATGCTGCTGGGCTTCCTGTGCGTCAGCTTCGTGACCACCGGCAGCCTGCTCAACGGCCTGGCGATGTGCCTGATCGGCGTGCTGTTCGGCCAGATCGGCACCGACGTCAACTCCGGCATGGAGCGCTACACCTTCGACATGCCCTTCCTCGCCGAAGGCGTGGGCCTGGTGAGCATCGCGCTGGGCTGCTTCGGCATCGCGGAGATCTCGAAGAACCTGGACGCCAAGAACGAGCGCACGCCCTTCAACGGCAAGATCCACCTGATGCCCACGTGGCCCGAGTTCAAGCGCATCATCCCGAGCGCGCTGCGCGGCAGCGTGGTGGGGTCGATCCTGGGCATCCTGCCCGGCGGCGGCCCGACGATCGCGCAGTTCGCGGCCTATGCCGTGGACAAGAAGGTCAGCAAGTACCGCCACGAGATCGGCGACGGCGCCATCGAGGGCGTGGCCGGCCAGGCCGCGGCCGACGAATCGGCCGCCCGCACCAGCTTCATCCCGCTGATGTCCATCGGCATCCCGGAGAACCCGGTGATGGCGCTGATGATGGCCGCGTTCATCATCAAGGGCATCCAGCCGGGTCCCAACATGATCGCCGGCCACCCCGACATCTTCTGGGGCCTGGTCGCCTCGATGTGGGTGGGCAACGTGTTCCTGGTCGTGCTGAACGTGCCGCTGGTGCGCTACTGGCTGTCGGTCTTCAAGATCCCGTACAACGTGCTGTTCCCGTCGATCCTGTTCTTCTGCTGCATCGGCACCTTCAGCGTCAACAACAACCTGGACGACATCTTCGTCACCGCCGCCTTCGGCCTGGCCGGCTACATCTTCATGCGGCTGGACATGGACCCCGCGCCGCTGATGCTGGGCTTCATCCTGGGCCCGATGCTGGAAGAGAACTTCCGTCGCGCGATGCTGATCAGCCGCGGCCACTTCGACGTCTTCGTGCAGCGCCCGATCAGCGCGACGCTGCTGGGGATCATCGCGGTGTTCATCGCCTGGCAGTTCATCGCGTTCGTGATGGCCAACCGCAAGGGCGCCAAGCCGGCGACCTCCGCCGGCGGCCATGACGACGACGACACCAAGGGCAAGGACGGCGGCGGGGTGACGCCGCAGGTGGCCTGATTCATCCCCATCGAGGCGGCGTCCGCGCCGCGCTCGTGCGCATTCGGGCGCACCAGCCACCTTCAGCCGCCGGTCGTGATCGCGACCGGCGGCTTTTTTACGTCCGGTCCCGGCGGAAGGCGGTCAGCACGACCTCGCCGCCGTCCGGCAGGGCCGGCTCGGCGCGGTTGCCGGCGTACTGCCGCAACGGCGCTCCCCCCCGACTGGCCTCCTCCAGCGACTGCAGCTCGATGCCGCGGGAATGCAGCGGGTCGGTCCAGAACAGGTAGCTCGGCGCGGTGACCGCGCCGACGATCAGTTCGGTGAGCCAGTCCGCCGCGACCGGCGCCCTCGCGTCGCCGAGCGCCGGGCGCAGCCATTGCGCCAGGGCCTGGTCGTCCAGCAAGGAGTCGTAGAGCTGGTTGAATCCGGCGACGAAACAGCCTCGCGCGGACATCGTGTCCCAGAAGCGCAAGGTGGCCGCGGATTCGCGGAGGTCGCCCTGCCCCATGCGCATGCGGGGCTGCGTCGCGACGCCGTGGCGGCAGGCATGGTGCAGCGCGAGCAGGGTCCACAAGTCCAGCGCTTCACCGCCCCAGTTGGAGAGACCGCGCAAGGCGATGCCGCCGGGCAGGATCACGCCGGCCCGCAGGTCCACGTCCGGCGCGGCGGAGAACACCCGGCTCACCGCGAGCTGGTTGATCGCGTAACCCAGTCCCGCCAGGGCGAGCGAACTGCGGGTCGGGCCGCTGTCCGGCGCGGTCCGCATCGGCCAGCGGGCCTGCACGCAGTCGCGCATCAGCGGATAGAGCACCGCCTCGGCGAAGCGGGTGCCGGCGAACACCATCGTGCCGGTCGAGGCACCGAGCAGGCCGGCGCCCGCGGGCAGCGCCATCAACGCGACCCGCGTCGCGCGGGAGTAGCGCGTCGCGTCGCCGCGCGCCTCGTCGCGGATCAGCAGCACCGCCTGGCCGACCACGGGCACCGCCAGGCAGCCGCATGACAGCCAGGTGCGCGCGGTCTCGGACACGCCCTGCGCGAGCGCGAGGTCCAGCGCGCGGCCGACGGCCTGCCGCACCATCGTCGGCACGGCGACCGACAGGAAGTTGCGTCCGGTGCAGTGCGCCAGGTTGGCGGCCGTCCGGCCGATCGCGGCGATGAAGGAACGCAGCCGACCGCTCGGGCGGTCCGGCTCCCGTTCCCGCGCGAGCGCGCGCCCCGCGGGCGCCTGCATGGCCTCCGGCAGGCCGCCGGGGTCGCCTTCGCGGATGAAGCGGTCGACGCCGGCCGCCGCCGATCCGGACGTCGCCCGCAGATCGAGCCCGTCCATCAGGTGCCGGACATGCTCGGCGGCATCGATCGAGACAGGCCGGCCCAGGCGCGCCAGGCTGCGGGCGATCAGGGACGCGTCATCCGGTGCGTTGTCGCCCGGCGGAAATGGCGGACTGCCGACCGGATGCGCGGCGGGGCCCACGAGATGCTCCGCTCCGGGAAGGAGCATCGCCTCGTCGTCCCAACGGGAGGACAGGGACAGATCGGAAGGCGGCGAGGACAGCGTTTGCATCAACGATCAGTCCGGCGCGCCATCGACGGGTTCTTCCCCCCTTCGGGCGTGGTCCGGTGACCGGTGGATGCGGCCAGACAGGCGGGGTCAGGCGCTGCCCAGCATCCCCTTCTGCTCGATGAACGCGACCACCTCGTCCAGCCCGCTCAGCGTCTTGAGGTTGGTCATCACGAAGGGCCGGGTCGGGCGCATGCGCGTCGTGTCCGCCCGCATGACGTCGAGGTCGGCGCCGACATGCGGCGCGAGGTCGGTCTTGTTGATCACGAACAGGTCGCTCTTCGTGATGCCCGGGCCGCCCTTGCGCGGGATCTTCTCGCCGGCGGCGACGTCGATGACGTAGATCGTCAGGTCGCTGAGCTCGGGGCTGAAGGTCGCGGCGAGGTTGTCGCCGCCGGACTCGATGAACACGACGTCCGCGTCCGGGAACTGCGCCAGCATGCGGTCGATCGCCTCGAGGTTGATCGACGCGTCCTCGCGGATGGCGGTGTGCGGGCAGCCCCCCGTCTCCACGCCCAGGATGCGCTCGGCGGGCAGTGCGCCGCTGATGGTCAGCAGGCGCTGGTCTTCCTTGGTGTAGATGTCGTTGGTGATGGCGACCAGGTCCCAGCGCTCGCGCATCGCCTTGCAGAGCATCTCCAGCAAGGTCGTCTTGCCGGAACCGACCGGACCGCCGATGCCCACGCGCAGCGGGGGCAGCCGCTTCGTGCGGCCCGGAATGTGATGAAGGGCGGAGGCGCCGGGCGTGGCGGAGGAGATCGAGATCGAGATCGAGGTCGAGGTCGAGGTCGAGGTCGAGGTCGAGGTCGTGCTCATGATCGGAACAATCGGGAGTACTGGGTTTCGTGGCGCGCCGCGAGGACGGACAGCATCGGCGCGAAGAGCTGGCGCCGCGCGGGCGGCGTGGCGACGGCCTCGGCCACCGCGGCGGGGATCTCACGGGCCAGTCGCGTCAGCACGCGCTGCCCGGCGGTCTGGCCCAGCGGCACGGCCTTGAGGGCGGCCTGGACCTGGTTCTCGGCCCAGCCGAAGGCCTGCGAGGACAAGGCCTGGTCGATCGGCACGTCGACGGTGGACAGCGCGAGCGACATCACGAAGGCGTAATGCGCGGGCTGGCCGTCGAGGCATTCGCCGAGCAGCGCCAGCTGGGCGGCCGACGCCATCGGCTGGCCGCGCAGCCAGCCCAGCAGCGACTGCCCCATCTGCTCGCCCTGCAGGCGGGCCTCGGCGCCGTCGCGGGTGATGCGCAGCCAGCGGGCGAGCTCGCGCAGCGCCGGCCCGTCACCGGCGCGCCAGGCCGCGATGCCCTGGGCGATCGCGGCGAGGTCGCCGCGCGCCAGCAGCTTCAGTTGCTGGCTGAGCCAATGACCGGCGCTGACGTCGTCGTGCACGAGGCCGTGCTCGACGGCCGCTTCCAGCATCTCCGAATAGGAAAACGCGCCGATCGGCAACGCCGGGGACGCGAGCCACGTCAGCCGCAGCAGCGGCGGAACGGGATCGACGACGGGTTCAGTGGTCGTGACCACAGCCCGGCCCGTGCACATGGGGCGCCGGAGCAGCCTGGATCGCGATGGTCTTCCTGGCCGCGGGCTCGTGATCGTGCGAGTGATCATGCGAGTGGCCGTGGCCCTTCTCGTGCGCATGCCCGTGGTCGTGCGTCGACCCGTGGTCATGCGCATGGGCGTGGCCATGGCCGCCAGTCGCGTAGGCGCCGGCTTCGGGCTCGAAGCCCTCCTCGACCTCGTTCACGATCAGGTGCATCGCGCGCAGCATGTCGGCCAGGACGTGGTCGGGCTCGATCTTCAGGTGATCAGGCTTCAGCTCGATCTGCACGTGGCGGTTGCCGAGGTGGTAGGCCGCACGGATCAGGTCGAACGGCGAGCCGTGCGAGGTGCAGGCCGTGATGCGCAGCAGCGCCTGCGGCGCCGCGACGACGCGCACCAGCGAGCCGTCCTCGGCCACCAGCACGTCGCCGCCGCGCACCGCGACGCCGCGCGGCAGGAAGACGCCGAGCTCGCGGCCCTGGCTGTCGACGGCCTGGAAGCGGCTCTTCTGGCGCGTGTCCCAGTCGAGCGTCACGGCGGCGGCGCGCTTGAGCAGCACGGGCGCCAGGCCGGCGCCCTGGGCGAGCAGTTTGGAGACTTGGATCATTCAGAACAGGAAATAGCGCTGCGCCATCGGAAGCACCGAGGCGGGCTCGCAGTGCAGCAGCAGGCCGTCGGCGCGCACCGCGTAGGTCTGGGGGTCGACCTCCATGCGCGGGGCATAGTCATTGTGGACCATGTCCTTCTTGCCCACGCCGCGGATGCCCTTCACCGCGACCGCGGTCTTGGCCAGTCCGTAGCGCGCCGGGGCCCCCGCCGAGATCGCCGCCTGCGAGACGAAACTGAGCGAGGCCCGCGCCAGCGAGCCGCCGAAGCTGCCGAACATCGGCCGGTAATGCACCGGCTGCGGCGTCGGGATGGACGCGTTCGGATCGCCCATCGCGGCCATCGCGATGACGCCGCCCTTGAGGATCAGCGACGGCTTCACGCCGAAGAAGGCCGGCTTCCAGATCACCAGGTCGGCCCACTTGCCGGGCTCGATGCTGCCGACCTCGTGGCTGATGCCGTGCGCGATCGCGGGATTGATCGCCAGCTTGGCCACGTAGCGCTTCACGCGGCCGTTGTCATGCCGCGCGCTGTCGCCGGGCAGCTGTCCGCGCTGCTGCTTCATCTTGTGCGCGGTCTGCCAGCAGCGCAGCACCACCTCGCCCACGCGCCCCATCGCCTGCGAGTCCGAGCTGAACATGCTGATCGCGCCCAGGTCGTGCAGGATGTCCTCGGCGGCGATGGTCTCCTTGCGGATGCGGCTCTCGGCGAAGGCCAGGTCCTCGGCGATCGCCGGGTCCAGGTGGTGGCACACCATCAGCATGTCGACGTGCTCGTCGAGCGTGTTGATCGTGTACGGCCGCGTCGGGTTGGTCGAGCTGGGCAGCACGTTGGCCTCGCCGACGACCTTCAGGATGTCCGGCGCATGGCCGCCGCCGGCGCCCTCGGTGTGGAAGGTGTGGATCGTGCGGCCCTTGAAGGCCGCCACCGTGTCCTCGACAAAGCCGCTCTCGTTGAGCGTGTCGGTGTGGATCGCGACCTGCGTGTCGGTCAGCTCGGCCACGTCCAGGCAGTTGGAGATCGCCGCCGGCGTCGTGCCCCAGTCCTCGTGCAGCTTCAGGCCGATCGCGCCGGCCTCGATCTGTTCGAGCAGGCCTTCGGGCCGGCTCGCGTTGCCCTTGCCGAGGAATCCGAGATTCATCGGGAACGCGTCCGCGGCCTGCAGCATCCGCTCGATGTGCCACGGCCCCGGCGTGCAGGTCGTGGCGAAGGTGCCCGTCGCCGGACCGGTGCCGCCGCCCAGCATGGTCGTCACGCCGCTGGCCAGCGCTTCCTCGATCTGCTGCGGGCAGATGAAGTGGATGTGCGAATCGATCGCGCCGGCGGTGACGATCGCGCCTTCGCAGGCGATGACCTCGGTACCGGGACCGATGACGATGTCCACGCCCGGCTGCGTGTCGGGATTGCCGGCCTTGCCGATGGCGACGATGCGGTGGTCCTTCAGCCCGATGTCGGCCTTGACGATGCCCCAGTGGTCGAGGATCAGCGCGTTGGTCAGCACCGTGTCGACGGCTCCCTGCGCGCGGGTGCGCTGCGACTGCGCCATGCCGTCGCGGATGGTCTTGCCGCCGCCGAACTTCACTTCCTCGCCGTAGCCGCCGGCGCGCAGGGTGAGGTCGTCCTCGACCTCGACGATCAGGTCGGTGTCGGCGAGCCGCACCCGGTCGCCGACGGTGGGGCCGAACATCTCGGCATAGGCGCGTCTGCCGATGCGGGCCATCAGAGGGCTCCCTGGATCAGGCCGCGGAATCCCCAGATCTCGCGGCTGCCGGCGACCTCGACCAGCTCGACGGTGCGCTGCTGGCCGGGCTCGAAACGCACGGCGGTGCCGGACGCGATGTTCAGCCGCATGCCGCGCGCGGCCTCGCGGTCGAAGGTCAGCGCGCCGTTGGTCTCGGCGAAGTGGTAGTGCGAGCCGACCTGGATGGGCCGGTCCGCGCCGTTGACGACGGTCAGCGTGAGCGTGCGCCGGCCGGGGTTGAGCGCGAGCTCGCCGTCGTCCGTGATCAGCTCGCCCGGGATCATGCGAGCACCATCCGGCTCAACAGGCCCAGGCCGAGCAGCGCGATCGCGCCGCCCGCCACGCGCGACCAGACCGGCGCGAGCGCGCGCAGCCTGAGCCCGAGCGCGAGACCGCCCGCATGCAGCAAGGCCGTGGCGAGCACCATGCCCGCGAGCGCGGCGCCGCCCTCCAGTTCCGCGCCATGGGCCAGGCCGTGGAAGACGGCGAAGGCGCCAACCAGCGCGGACGAGGCCGCGGCGCCCACGCGCCAGCGCGCGGCGGCCACCAGGCCCAGCACGAGGACGGAGACCGCCACCATCGGTTCGACGCCGGGCACCGAGAAGCCCTCGTCGCCGAGCGCCAGGCCGGCCAGCGCGCCGATCAGCAGCAGCCCGGCGAAGGCGAAGGGCGCGGCCAGCATGCGGCGGCCGGTCTGCGTCAGCGCGCTCCACAGGCCCACCGCGAGCATCGCGGCGAGATGGTCCGGCCCGGTGAACGGATGGGTGAAGCCGGCGCCGAACGCCGCTCCCGCGCTCATGCCGCCGTGGTCGTGCGGCAGGCCCTCGCCGGTGTGCGCGAAGACGAACACCGGCAGCACGGCGGCGACGGTCAGGGCCAGCGCCTGCAGGGCGGTCACGGCGGCGTCGGCCATGGACGCGGCACGAAGGGAACGTGGAGTCATCTCTGCCCTCAGGGAATCGGTTGATGGACGGTGACGAGCTTGGTGCCGTCGGGGAAGGTGGCCTCGACCTGGATGTCGGGAATCATCTCGGCGACGCCGTCCATGACGTCGTCGCGGGTGAGGAGCTCGCGCCCCTCCTTCATCATCTGCGCGACGGTCTTGCCGTCGCGGGCGCCTTCCATCACGGCGGCGCTGATGAAGGCGACGGCTTCCGGATAGTTGAGCTTCAATCCGCGCGCCTTGCGGCGCTCGGCCAGCAGGCCGGCCGTGAAGATCAACAGCTTGTCTTTCTCTCTGGGCGTCAGTTCCATAGGGTCCTTCCTTAGCAAGCCCCATGCCGGTGCAGCAGAACTCGCGGACTGCTTACTGCCGTGACCCCGCGCGCTGCGCGCGCCCCTCACCCCTACCCTCTCCCGCAAGCGGGAGAGGGGGTAAGAAGGGAGGCGATGCCCGGTCAGCCCGGTGCATTCTCACTCCCTCTCCCGCTTGCGGGAGAGGGCGGGGGTGAGGGCCAGCGGCCTCGGAAGTCCCGGCATGTTTCATGCATTTCTCCAGCGCCCCACCATGGACGCCCCCCTCCCACCCCAGGACGCCCCGCAGCACATCATCACGCTGCGGCGGGACTACAACGCCTGGGTGGCGCGCGAAACGCTGGAGGACTACGCCCTGCGTTATACGCCGCAGCGCTTCCGGCGCTGGTCGACGTGGCGGGTCGCCAACACGGCCTTCGGCGCCGCCTCCTTCCTGATCCTGGAAGCCGTAGGCGCGACGCTGCTGCTGCAGTACGGCTGGACCAACGCCGCGCTGGCCATCCTGGCCACCGGGCTGATCATCTTCCTGGCCGGCCTGCCGATCAGCGTCTACGCGGCGCGCCACGGCGTCGACATGGACCTGCTGACCCGCGGCGCCGGCTTCGGCTACATCGGCTCGACGCTGACCTCGCTGATCTACGCGAGCTTCACCTTCATCTTCTTCGCCCTCGAGGCGGCCGTGATGGCCTACGCGCTGGAGCTGGCGCTCGACATCCCGCCGCAGTGGGGCTACCTGATCTGCGCGCTGGTGGTGCTGCCGCTGGTGACGCACGGCATCTCGGCGATCAGCCGGCTGCAGCTGTGGACGCAGCCGCTGTGGCTGGCGCTGCTGGTGCTGCCCTTCGCCTGGGTCGGCTGGTTCCATCCTGGTGCGTTCGACGGCATCACGACCCAGATCGGGTCGCAATCGGGCACGGCGGCCTTCGACGCGCACGCCTTCGGTGCAGCGCTGACGGTGGGCGTGGCGCTCATCACGCAGATGGGCGAGCAGGCCGACTACCTGCGCTTCATGCCCCGGCAGACGGCGGACAACCGCGTCGGCTGGTGGGCCGCCGTGCTGACCGGCGGGCCCGGCTGGATCGTGCTGGGCGTGCTGAAGATGCTGGGCGGCGCGCTGCTGGCCTACCTCGCCGTCAGCCACGCGGTGCCGGCGGAACGGGCGGTGGATCCCAACCAGATGTACCTCGCCGCCTACGAGTACGTGTTCCCGCAGTACGGCTGGGCGGTGGCGGTGACGGCGCTGTTCGTCGTCGTCTCGCAGCTCAAGATCAACGTCACCAACGCCTACGCGGGCTCCCTGGCCTGGAGCAACTTCTTCTCCCGGCTGACGCACAGCCATCCGGGCCGCGTCGTGTGGGTCGTGTTCAACACGCTGATCGCCTTCATGCTGATGTCGATGAACGTGTTCGAGGCGCTCGGCCACGTGCTGGGCCTCTACGCCAACATCGCCATCGCCTGGATCATGGCGGTCGTCGCCGACCTGGTGATCAACAAGCCGCTGGGGCTGTCGCCGCCGGGCATCGAGTTCAAGCGCGCCCACCTGTACGACGTGAACCCGGTCGGCGTCGGCGCGATGGCGCTGGCCTCGGTGCTGTCGGTGTCGGCGCACCTCGGGCTCATGGGCGCGCTGGCGCAGGCCTGGTCGGCGGCGATCGCGATGGTGACGGCGCTGGCCGCGGCGCCGCTGATCGCCTGGGCGACGAAGGGGCGCTACTACCTCGCCCGGCCGATGGCGGAGATCCAGGCCGGGTTGAAGGCGTCCGGCGCGGACGGCGCGGACGGCGCGGACGGCGCGGACAGCACGCGGCGCTGCGTGATCTGCGAGCGCGAGTACGAAGGCCCCGACATGGCGCACTGCCCCGCCTACCGCGGTCCGATCTGCTCGCTGTGCTGCACGCTGGACGCGCGCTGCGGCGACCTGTGCAAGCCGCAGGCGAGCCTGGCGGCGCAGTGGACCGCGGCCTTGCGCCGGCTGCTGCCGCGCGGCAGCTGGCGCTACATCGACACCGGCCTGGGCCACTACCTGCTGCTGATGGGCGTGATCACGCCGCTGCTGGCGACGCTGTTCGGCCTGCTCTACCACCAGCAGCTGCAGCAGCTGCCGCAGCTCCCGCTCATCGATGCCGCCGCGCAGGACGCGCTGCGCGCGAGCCTGCGCGCGGGGTTGCTGAAGGCCTTCTTCGCGCTGCTGCTGGTGGCGGGCACGGTCGCCTGGTGGCTGGTGCTGGCGCACCAGAGCCGCGAGGTCGCGCAGGAGGAGTCCAAGCGCCAGACCCAGGCGCTGATGCGCGAGATCGCGTCGCACCGCCGCACCGACGAGGCGCTGCAGGGCGCGCGGCTGCAAGCCGAGCGGGCGCAGGCCGCGGCCGAGGCGGCCAACCAGGCCAAGAGCCGCTACATCAGCACCATCAGCCACGAGCTGCGCACGCCGCTGAACAGCATCCTCGGCTACGCGCAGCTGATGGCGGCGGACGCGTCGCTGCCGCCGCAGCGGCGGCAGGCGGTGCAGGTGATCAAGCGCGGCGGCGAGCACCTGATGCAGCTGATCGACGGCACGCTGGACATCGCCCGCATCGAGGCCGGCCGGCTGAGCCTGGAGCCGGCGCCGGTGCGCTTCGACGAGCTGCTGCGCGAACTGGCCGACATGTTCGAACCGCAGGCCGCGGCCAAGGGGCTGCGCTTCCGCTTCGAGCCGCAGGGCGCGCTGCCCGAGTGGGTGCGCGCGGACGAGCAGCGGCTGCGGCAGATCCTGATCAACCTGCTGGGCAACGCGATCAAGTTCACGGCCGAAGGCGAGGTCGCGCTGCGCGTGCGTCACGGCCGCGAGATGGCGACGCTGGAGATCGCCGACACCGGTCCGGGCATGGACGCCGACGAGCTGGCGCGGATCTTCGAGCCCTTCGCGCGCGGGTCGCGGAACGCGAGCGGCGCGGGGCATGCGCCGGGCGCGGGCCTGGGGCTGACGATCGCGAAGATGCTCACGGCACTGATGGGCGGCGAGATGTCGGCGACCAGCGAGCCGGGCCGCGGCTCGGTCTTCCGCGTGCGGCTGTTCCTGCCGGAACTGCACGGCCGCATCTGGGACACGCCGCGCATGCGTCGCGCGGCGAAGGAGCGGCTCGGACTGGACAGCGTCTCGCCCCGCGTGCTGGTCGTGGACAACGAGTCGGACGACCGCCAGTTGCTGATCGAGCTGCTGGAGCCGCTCGGCTTCACCGTGCGCGAGGCCTCGAGCGGCCACGACGCGCTGGACCTCGTCGCGGCGGGATGGGTGCCGGACGCGGTGCTGATGGACCTGGCGATGCCGGGCATCGACGGCTGGGAAACGATCCGCCGGCTGCGGCGCATGCTCGGCGAACTCGGCGTGAAGGCGCCGGCGGTGGCGGTGGTCTCGGCCAACGCCTTCGAGCGCGGCCAGGACAACGATGCCGGCATCGCCGCGCGCGACTTCATCCTGAAGCCGGTGCGGCACGAACTGCTGCTGGACTGGCTCACCGAGCAGCTCGCGCTGTCGTGGCGGGTCGGGCCGGAGCGCGCGGCGGCCGACCCGGCGCCGGCCGCCGCGCCGGTCGAGATGCCGCCCGCCGAGCGCCTGACCGGACTGCGCGAGGCGCTGCAGCTCGGGTACTACCGCGGCGTGCTGCAGCAGCTCGACGAGATCGAGGCGGCCGGCCCCGCATGGCGCGCCTTCTGCGACGCGCAGCGGACGCTGGCGAGCCAGTTCCAGTTCGAGGCGATGCTGCGCGGACTGACGCGCAGCGAGGACCCCGCATGACCGAGACCGGGACCGGGACCGAGACCGAGACCGAGACCGAGACCGAGACGACGATAGCTGTTGGACGACCTGCGATGAACTCTCCGCTTCCTTCCGCCGTGGCGGCGCTGCTGGACCAGCAGCAAGGTGACCGTGTCCTGATGGTGGACGACGTGCCGGACAACCTGTCCTTGCTGCATGACGCGCTGGACGAGCACGGCTACATCGTGCTGGCAGCGACCAGCGGCGAGGCGGCGCTCGCCCGCGCGCAGCAGGCGCGGCCGGACATCGTGCTGCTGGACGCGATGATGCCGGGGATGGACGGCTTCGAGGTCGCGCGCCGGCTGAAAGCCGATCCGTCGACGGCGCACATCCCGATCATCTTCATGACGGGGCTGACGGAGACGGAGCACCTGGTCGCGGCGCTGCAGGCCGGCGGCGTCGACTACGTGACCAAGCCGCTGGACCCGCGCGCGGTGCTGGCGCGGATGCAGGTGCATCTGCAGGGCGCGCGGCAGGCGCGGCAGACGCGGCAGGCGCTGGATGCGTTCGGCTACGCGAGCATCGCGGTGCGTGCGTCGTCGGGCCGGCTGCTCTGGCAGACGCCGCTGGCGCGCGAGCTGCTGCAGCTCTACTACGGCACGGTCGCGCCGCAGACGCCGGCGCCGGTGCTGGCGTGGCTGCGCAAGACGCTCGAGGACATGGCGCCTCACGCGCCCGGTGACGGTCCGCCCACGCAGGAGCCACCGCGGCTGTGCGCCGAGCTCGGCGCGCGGCGGCTGAGTTTCCGCCTGCACCACTGCATCGGCGGCGACGACGGTCCCGCGGTCGGGCCGGCGGCTGGCGGCGACTGGCTGATCGTGATGCGGGAGGTGTCGGACGCCTCGGTGATCCGCTCGCTGGGGCTGGCCTTCAGCTTGACCGCGCGCGAGGCAGAAGTGCTCTATTGGGTCGTGAAGGGCAAGATCAACCGCGACATCGGCGAGATCCTCGGCGCCAGCCCGGCGACGGTGAAGAAGCACCTGGAGCGCATCCACGCCAAGCTCGGCGTGGAGACCCGCACGGCGGCCGCGTCGATGGCGCTGACGCGGGTGCGGGAGATGCATCCGCAGTGGGAGGTGTAGGCATCCGGAGCCCTTGCTGACGGGAAGGTCTTCATCATGCAACTCATAATGTTGCATGAAATCCAACAGCCAGCTGTCCGACGTCCTCCACGTGCTGCTGCACATGGCCGAGGGCGACGGGCCATCCACCTCGGAGGCGCTCGCCGGCGCGATGCGGACCCACCCCGTCGTGCTGCGCCGCCTCATGGGCGGCCTGCGGGAGGCGGGTTTCGTCGCCTCCGCCAAGGGCCACGGCGGCGGCTGGGTGCTGTCCTGCCCGCTCGAACGCATCACCCTGCGCGACGTCCATGAGGCGCTCGGCGGGCCGTCGCTGGTGTCCCTCGGCTTCCGCGAGGAACACCCGGACTGCCTCGTCGCCCGTGCCGTCAACGACGCGCTCGGCAACGCCGTGCAGGAGGCCGAGGCCCTGCTGCTGAAACGCCTGGGCGCGGTCACCCTGGCCACGCTGTCGCGCGACTTCCACCAGCGCATGGTCGCGCTCGGCCACGCGCCCCACCGACTCGAGGAGCATCTCCATGAAGATTGATTTCGCCGTCATCGGCGGCAGCTATGCCGGCATGGCCGCCGCGCTCCAGCTCGCCCGCGCGCGGCGCCAGGTGCTCGTCGTCGACGCGGGCCGACGGCGCAACCAGTGCGTCGACGACCACGACGGCGAGGCGCACGGCTTCCTGACCCAGGACGGGCGCGCGCCGGGCGCGATCGCGGAGGAGGCTCGCCGGCAATTGCGGCGTTATCCGACCGTGCACTGGATGGCCGGGCAGGCGGAGGACGGACGCGTCGCGCCGGACGGCCGGCTGGAGTTCCGTGTCGGCGATGTCGCCATCAGCGCCGGCCGGCTGATCCTCGCCACCGGCGTCCGCGACGAACTGCCGCCCGTGCCGGGTCTTGCCGAACGCTGGGGACGCAGCGCCTTCCATTGCCCGTACTGCCACGGCTACGAGCTGGACCAGGGCCGGATCGGCATCATCGCCGCCTCCCCGCTGGCCCAGCATCACGCGATGATGCTGCCCGACTGGGGCGTGCCGACGCTGTTCCTGAACGGCGCCTACGCGCCCAGCGCCGAGGAGCTCGACGAGTTCGCCCGCCGCGGCACCCGCGTCGAGCCCACGCCGATCGCCCGCATCGACGGCTTCGCCGATGTCGTGCTTCAGGACGGCCGGACGCTGACGATGGACGGCCTGTTCACACAGCCGCGCACCTCGCCGTCGAGCCCCATCGCCGTGCAGCTCGGCTGCGCGATGGAGGACGGCCCGATGGGGCCCTTCATCCAGGTCGGCCCGATGCAGGACACCAGCGTGCCGAACGTCTTCGCCTGCGGCGATGTCGCCCGCGCGGCCGGCAGCGTCACGCTGGCCGTGTCCGACGGCGCGATGGCCGGCTTCGGCGCGCACCGCTCCACGATGTCCTGAAACGACGAAGGCCCCTCGCGGGGCCCTCGTTTCTCATCGCCGGCGAACCGGCCTCCCGTCAAGGCAGGCGGATCCGGTCGCCCTCGCGCACCTCGCGCGTCTGCTCGCGGCTGTTGCCCACCGTGAAGCTCACGCGCAAGGTCTTCTCCTCGCCGTACGCGGGATCGCGTCCGGCCAGGTCGTTGTCGACGCGCACGTCCAGCCTGCCGCCGCGGCTGAGGTTGCGCAGACGGTCCGTCACGTCGACCACGCGGATCCCCTTGCCGTAGATGGCGCGCACGATGGTCAGGCGCTGGTCCTGGACCGGGCCCGGATTGGCGTGGCCCGGACGGCCGTCCCATCCGCCGTTCCAGCCGCCCTGCCCCCAGTCGCCGCGGCCCCAGCCGGTGAACTGGCCGCCGTCGATCCACGAGCCCTCGCGGTAGTCGAAGGTGCGCACCTGGCCGCTGCGATCGCGGGCATAGATGCGCAGCGTCTTCGTGCGGCCCACCGCCGGATCGTCGCGGAACAGGTCATTGGTCACGCGCACCTTGGCGTCGCGGCGTGCCAGCTCGCGCAGGCGGCCGGTGACGTCGATGCTGGCTTCGGGGATGCCGTAGCGCGCGCCGAGGATCGCGTAGTCGCCGTCGTCACGGCCGCCGCCGTCCCAGTTGCCGTTGCCGCCGCCGTGGCCCCAGTCGCCGCCGCGCCAGCCGGTGAACTGGTCGCCGTCGATGATGCTGCCCTCGCGGAACTCGAAGGTGCGCTCCTGGCCGCCGCGGTTGCGCGCGTAGATGCGCAGGGTCTTGGTCTGGCCGTAGGCCGGGTCGTTGCCGAACAGCTCGTTGGTCACGCGCACGCGGTCGTCGCGCCGCGCCAGTTCCTTCAGCGTGCCGGTCACGTCCATGTTGCGCTGCGCCGTGCCGTAGCGCGCGTTGAGGATCTGCCACTCGCCGTCGTCCCGCGCGAAGGCGGAGGAGCCGGTCAGCAGCGCCGCCAGCAGCATCACCGCAGCCAGCATCGCCTGCAGCATCCGCGCCGCCGCGCGGCCCGGCCGTCCGGCCGTCGTCGTCATCATCGAAGTCATCGTCATCGCGGTACCTCCTGGTTCTTTCCTGTTGTTCGGAGTTCTTCTCGAGCCCTCTTGCCCGTCAGGGCCGCGGCCCGTTCCGGAAGGGGCCGGATGTTGCCTCAACGGCGTGACGCCTCCGGCGGTGCACGCACGTTTCTTAGAGGTGTTACGAGCGGTCACCTGTCGCCATTCTCCCCTCCCGTGAGGCACAGCCTCCGACAAGCCCGGGGGAACCCGGGGCGAACCCGTCGCCTCTCTCCGGCGGCGCCCGTCCGGACATACGCCATGTGCCGTATATGCCGGACGGCGCCCGATTCCTAGCATCCGGTCACTTCCCGAAGTCCTGCGAAGTCCGTCGAAGTCTTCCTTCATCCACCGGAGCTCCCCATGTCCTCGTCGTCGAAATCCCCCCGTCCCCAGCGCCCGCAGCGCCGCCACGCGCTCAAGACCCTGGCCGTCGCCGGCGCGCTCACCGGCCTGAACCTGGCCGCGCTGCCCGCCTTCGCCGCCGACACCATCAAGGTGGGCGTGCTGCACAGCCTCTCGGGCACGATGGCGATCTCGGAGACCGTGCTCAAGGACACCGTCCTGATGGCCATCGACGAGATCAACGCCAAGGGCGGCGTCCTCGGCAAGAAGCTTGAGCCGGTGGTCGTGGACCCCGCCTCCAACTGGCCGCTGTTCGCCGAGAAGACGCGCCAGCTGCTGACCCAGGACAAGGTCGCGGTGATCTTCGGCTGCTGGACCTCGGTGTCGCGCAAGTCGGTGCTGCCGGTGGTCGAGGAGCTCAACGGCCTGCTCTTCTACCCGGTGCAGTACGAGGGCGAGGAACTCAGCAAGAACGTCTTCTACACCGGCGCCGCGCCCAACCAGCAGGCGATCCCGGCGGTCGACTACCTGATGAGCAAGGACGGCGGCGGCGCCAAGCGCTGGGTGCTGCTGGGCACCGACTACGTCTACCCCCGCACCACCAACAAGATCCTGCGCGCCTACCTGAAGAGCAAGGGCGTGAAGGACTCGGACATCGACGAGAAGTACACCCCCTTCGGCCACAGCGACTACCAGACCATCGTCGCCGACATCAAGAAGTTCTCCGCCGGGGGCAAGACGGCGGTGGTCTCGACGATCAACGGCGACTCCAACGTGCCCTTCTACAAGGAACTCGGCAACGCCGGACTGAAGGCCAAGGACGTGCCGGTGGTGGCGTTCTCGGTGGGCGAGGAGGAACTGCGCGGCGTGGACACCAAGCCGCTGGTCGGCCACCTGGCGGCGTGGAACTACTTCATGTCGATCAAGAACCCGACCAACGACGCCTTCATCAAGAAGTGGTCGACCTATGCGAAGGCCAAGAACATCCCCGGCCACAAGGACAAGCCGCTGACCAACGATCCGATGGAAGCCACCTACATCGGCATCAACATGTGGAAGCAGGCGGTGGAGAAGGCCAAGTCGACCGACGTCGACAAGGTCATCGCCGCGATGGCCGGACAGACCTTCAGCGCGCCGTCGGGCATCACATCCAAGATGGACGAGAAGAACCACCACCTGCACAAGTCGGTGTTCATCGGCGAGATCCGCGCCGACGGCCAGTTCAACGTGGTGTGGAAGACGCCCGCGCCCGTGAAGGCCAAGCCCTGGAGCCCGTACATCGCGGGCAACGAGGGCAAGCCCGACGAACCGGCGAAGAAGTGATGCGGCCCGCCCTGCTCCTCGGGTTCCTGCTGGCGCTGGCCGGCGGGCTCGGCCTGATGCCTGCGGCCCACGCGCTCACGCAGGCCCAGGCGCTGTCCGTGGCGCAGGGCGAGACCGACGATCGCATCGCCGCGCTCGGCAAGCTGGTCGCGGCGCGGGACGACCGGACCGCGCCGCTGCTGCAGGCGCTCGCCGATGAACGCCTCAAGCTCGCCGCCGACCGGCGCGTGCTGATCATCACCGACGCCGGCGTCGTCGACGCCGCCACCGGCGCGGCGGTGACGCTGTCGCCGGACGCGCAGTCCTCGCTCGAGGACGTGATGCTCAACAACCGCCTGCGCGGCGAACTCGACAGCGCACTGGCGGCGCTCCACCTGTCGAGCGCCGACAAGGCCGAACGCCTTGCCGCCGCGAAGGCGCTGCTCGACGCGGGCGGCGACGACTCGCGCGTCGCCCTGCTCGACGGCGCGATGGCCAAGGAGAAGGACGCCGCCGTCCTCGATGCCCTGAAGCTCGCCCGCGCCGCCGCGCTGGCCGCGAGCCCCGACACCGCGAAACGCCTCGAGGCCGCCAGGCTGCTGGGCGAGTCGCACAGCCCCGAAACCCGGCTGCTGCTCAACCAGCGTCTGGCCGAGGAGCAGGATCCCGCCGTCAAGCAGGCGCTGCAGCGTTCGCTGCGCGCGGTCGAGGACACCCTCGCCTGGGGCGAGCGCCTGGGCGCCCTGTTCACCGGCATCAGCCTGGCCAGCATCCTGCTGCTGGTCGCGCTGGGCCTGGCCATCACCTACGGCCTGATGGGCGTCATCAACATGGCCCACGGCGAGCTGATGATGATCGGCGCCTACGCCACCTACCTCGTGCAGGTCGCCTTCCGCCAATGGCTGCCGGGCTGGTTCGACGCCTACCTGATCGTGGCGATGCCGGCCGCCTTCCTCGCCTCGGCGCTGGTCGGCGCGGCGCTGGAACGCACCGTGATCCGCTGGCTGTACGGCCGTCCGCTGGAGACTTTGCTGGCCACCTGGGGCCTGAGCCTGGTGCTGATGCAGGCGGTGCGATCGCTCTTCGGCGCGCAGAACGTCGCGGTGGAAAGCCCCGCGTGGATGGGCGGCTCGCTGGCGCTGCTGCCCGGCCTGGCGCTGCCGACCAACCGGCTCGCGATCATCGTCTTCGCGCTGGTGGTGCTGGGCGGCATGTCGCTGCTGATCGCGCGCACGCGGCTCGGCCTGTTCGTCCGCGCCGTCACGCAGAACCGCCCGATCGCCTCCTGCATGGGCGTCCCGACCGCCCGCGTGGACACCTACGCCTTCGCGCTGGGCTCCGGCCTGGCCGGCCTGGCGGGCTGCGCGCTCAGCCAGGTCGGCAACGTCGGCCCCGACCTCGGCCAGAGCTACATCGTCGACGCCTTCATGGTGGTCGTGCTGGGCGGCGTCGGACAGCTCGCCGGCACCGTGCTCGCGGCGCTGGGCCTGGGCCTGGCGAACAAGGCGCTGGAAGGCGTCGTCGGCGCGGTGCTCGCCAAGATCGCCGTGCTGCTCTTCATCATCGTCTTCATCCAGAAGCGGCCGCAGGGCCTGTTCGCGGTCAAGGGCCGCGCGCAGGAGGCCTGAGATGCGCAGGGATCCCTTCATGACCGCGACGCCGTCTCCCTCCACCTCGCCCTCCGCATCGCCCGCCGCGCCGCTCGCGCTGCCGGGGCGCCCCGCCCTGCTCACGCGCGCCGGCTGGCTCGCGGTCCTGGCGGCGTTGACCGTCGCCTGCGTGCTGCTGCCGGCGCTGAACCTGCTGGTGCCGGCGGGCCACCCGCTGCATGTCGACGGCTACTGGATCAGCCTGCTGGGCAAGTTCTGCTGCTACGCGATGTGCGCGCTGGCGATGGACCTGATCTGGGGCTTCGCCGGCATCCTGTCGCTGGGCCACGGCCTGTACTTCGCGCTGGGCGGCTACGCGATGGGCATGTACCTGATGCGCCAGATCGGCACCGACGGCCAGTACCGCAGCACGCTGCCCGACTTCATGGTCTTCCTCGACTGGAAGGAACTGCCCTGGCACTGGGCGCTGAGCGACAGCTTCCTGGCCACGATGCTGCTGGTGCTGCTGGTGCCCGGCGGCATCGCCTTCGTGTTCGGCTTCTTCGCCTTCCGCTCGCGCATCAAGGGCGTGTACTTCTCGATCATCACGCAGGCGATGACCTACGCCGCGATGCTGCTCTTCTTCCGCAACGAGACCGGCTTCGGCGGCAACAACGGCTTCACCGACTTCAAGCGGCTGCTGGGCCTGTCCGTCACGACGCCGGGCATGCGCATGGCGCTGTTCGTGCTCAGCGCGCTGGCGCTGGTCGGCTGCTACCTCGGCCTGCGCTGGTTGACCCGCGCCAAGTTCGGCCGCGTGCTCAGCGCGGTGCGCGACGCGGAGTCGCGGCTGATGTTCTGCGGCTACTCCCCGCTGCCCTACAAGCTGGCCGCCTGGGTGCTGTCGGCGCTGATCTGCGGCCTGGCCGGCGCGTTGTACGTGCCGCAGGTCGGCATCATCAACCCCGGCGAGATGAGCGTCGCCAACTCGATCGAGATCGCCGTGTGGGCCGCGGTCGGCGGACGCGGCACGCTCGTCGGCCCCATCGTCGGCGCCTTCGCGGTCAACGGTGCGAAGAGCTGGCTGACGCAGTTCGCGCCCGAGTACTGGCTCTACCTGCTGGGGGCGCTGTTCGTCGCGGTCACGCTGTTCATGCCGGACGGCATCGCGGGACTGTTGAAGCGCAAGTTCGGGAAGACGGCCGCGGACGGCACCGACAGGGCCGGCAAGGCCGAGGAGACGACGGCATGAGCCCCGACCTGCTCGAACAAGGCCAGGAGCGGCTGCGCGCCGCCAGCGGCCCCGGCTACGGCCGCGTCGTGCTGCCGGGGCAGCTGGACCTGGCGCACGGCCGCATCCTGTACCTGGAGGACGTGTCGGTCAGCTTCGACGGCTTTCGCGCGATCAACGGCCTGTCCATCGACATCGCGCCGGGCGAGCTGCGCTGCATCATCGGACCGAACGGCGCCGGCAAGACCACGATGATGGACATCATCACCGGCAAGACCCGGCCCGGCAGCGGCACGGTGTTCTTCGGCGGCACCATCGACCTGCTGCGCCACAGCGAGGCGGAGATCGCGCAGCTGGGCATCGGCCGCAAGTTCCAGCGTCCGACGGTGTTCGAGGCGCTCAGCGTCTACGAGAACCTCGAGCTCGCCCTGCAGGGCTCGCGCGCGCTGCGCGCGTCGCTGTGGGGCGTGCTCAGCGGCGCGCAGAAGGACCGGCTGGCCGAGGTGCTGACGCTGATCCGGCTGCAGGACCGGATGACCCGCCCGGCCGGGCTGCTCAGCCACGGCCAGAAGCAGTGGCTGGAGATCGGCATGCTGCTGGTGCAGGACCCGAAGCTGCTGCTGCTCGACGAGCCCGTCGCCGGCATGACCGACCAGGAGACCGAGCGCACGGCCGAGCTGATCCTCACGTTGAAGGGCAGGCACAGCATCATCGTCGTCGAACACGACATGGGCTTCGTCGACCGGATCGCGGAGAAGGTGACGGTGCTGGCCGAAGGCTCGGTGCTGGCCGAGGGCACGCTCGCGCAGGTGCAGGCGGACGAACGCGTGATCGAGGTCTACCTTGGCAGATAGGACCCACCCCCTACCGGCTGCGCCGGCCCCCTCCAGGGGGCGACCCCGATGGCCCGGCGGAGCCGGTTCCATGGGGTCCGCCCGGCTTGATAACGACGAGATGCCTTTCCATGCTCATCGCTGAGTCCATTCACCAGTACTACGGCGGTTCGCACATCCTGCGCGACGTGTCGGTGAGCGCCTCGCCGGGGCGCATCACCGTGCTGCTGGGCCGCAACGGCGTCGGCAAGACCAGCCTGCTGAAGAGCCTGATGGGCCTGGTGCCGATCCGCTCGGGGAAGGTGACGCTGGACGGCGCGGACATCACGCGCGCGACGCCGTACCAGCGCGCGCGCGCCGGCATCGGCTACGTACCGCAAGGGCGCGAGATCTTCGCGCGGCTGACGGTCGAGGAGAACCTGCGCATGGGCCTGGCGGGCAAGCCCGGCGGCCTGCCGGTGCCGGAGCACCTCTACACCTTGTTCCCGGTGCTGAAGCAGATGCTGAAGCGTCGCGGCGGCGACCTCTCCGGCGGCCAGCAGCAGCAGCTCGCGATCGCGCGGGCGATGGCGGCCTCGCCCAAGCTGCTGATCCTGGACGAGCCGACCGAAGGCATCCAACCGAGCATCATCAAGGACATCGGCCGCGTGATCCGGCGCCTGGCCGACGAAGGCCTGGACGGACATCCCGTCGCGATCCTGCTGTGCGAGCAGTACTATGACTTCGCGGCGGAACTCGCCGACGAGTTCCTGGTGCTCGAACGCGGCAGCGTCATCGCGAGGGGGAACAACGCGGACATGCAGACGGCGGAAGTTCGAGGGCTGGTGGCGATCTGAAGCGGTCAACACGCCCGCTGATCGTTGACGCCAGCCGGGGTGCCGTGACCGTCGGCGGCAAGGCCTGGCCCCGGGCAAGGATCCAGCGCTCGGTATCGGGTTGCCTGAAGAAGCGTGCCCAGCCCAGCGCGTCCTGCCCATGCGCGTCGCGCCGGGAGAGGTCGCCGCCGTGCTCGACCAGCCACGCCAGCGCGTCGACCTGGCCGCGCGCGGCCGCGAGCATCAAGGGCGTCTCGCCGCGACTCGCGCCAGCCGGCTCATGCAGCGGGACGTCCGCCTCGCGCAGCCACTCGAGGCAGGCCAGGCAACCCCGCTGCGACGCCATGTGCACAGGCCCCCAGTCCCACATGTTCCGCACGTCCAGACGCGCGCCGGCAGCGACCAGGCGCCTGGCCAGGTCGACGCGCCCGTAGTACATCGCCAGCAGCAGGGCCGTGTCGCCGCGCTGCGTGGCGCTCGTCTCGTTGATCTCGTCGACGCGGGCGCCGGCAGACATCAGCATGTCGAACGCCGCGTCCTGCTTCCCGCTCACCGCATGCATCAGCAGCGTCCTGCCGTCCGGCAGACGCAGGTTGGGGTCCACGCCAGCGGCCAGCCTGTCCCGCACGCCGTCCATATCGTCCGCCATCAGATGCTCGATCAACCGGGCCTCGTCGCGCCCCCGCGGCGACATCATCCGCGCGGCGTGCATCCATCGTGACGACAGGCCGGCCACATCCGTCGGCACCGGCAGGCCCGCCTCGCCCGTCGTCAGCACGCCGGTCGACCAGCCGGCCACCACGCCGAGCAACGGCAGCGCCAGCGCGAAGGTCGCCAGCCGCCAGGCCCACCGCGCAACAAGGCCTCGCCCTCGCCCTCCCACCGCGCCCGGGCCCGGGCCCGCCACCCTCGATGCCGAAGCGCCGCTCATCGCCGCGAGCAGCAGCCCCGCCACCGCCTGGACTCGCGCCACGCCGGGAAGTGACGGACAGATCACCACGGCATCTTCAGGCCGGCGGACCACGAGTTCATGCCGTCGGTCGGCACCCGAGCCGGACGAACGTCGCATCACCCATGGGTCCGACGGCGTCACGGTCCGCCGGTTCGTCCACAAGGGCGATCCCGCGTGCACCTCGATCCCCTGCGCGTGGACGACCCACCGCCAGCGCTTCATCGCCAGATGCAGCGCGATCAAGGCCAGGGCGAGGCTGCCTGACAGCGACGCGGCGGCCACGGGCAGTGCCCACTCGTCGGGACTGTCCCAGCGTGTCCTTGACAGTTGGGCCAGCCCCGCGGCCAGCGCCAGCAGGACGACCGCGCCGACCCGCCACCGCGACAGCCGGATTTCCGCGGTCCACGGCCAGCCGTCGTCCGAACGGCCCGCCGCGGCGACTGCCGATGCGCGCAGCTCCGGCACCGGCGCGGCCGGCCCGGCGCGAAGCAGCTCCAGCCGAAGGGGCGAGGTCTCGATACGCCCGCGATCCGCATGCTCGACGTCCCGCGCCAGGGCGCCGGACAACGGCACCTGCCGCAGCGCCGGCCAGGCCGAAGCCGGGCCGTCGCCGAATGCGTCCGGCTCGATGGGATAGGCCTCGATCTCACCGTCGTCCAGGCCTTCGACGATCACACGCCATCGTGCCGAGACGTCCCGGACCGGCAGCGGCAGCGCCAGGTCCCGCACGACCGCTCCCTGGCCCCGTTCCACGGACTGCGGCCCGACAGGCAGCGTGGCCCACGTGGACCATTCCTCCAGGTCCGCATCGACCGGCTCGTCCCCGTCATCGCTGTGGCCCGCCGCACCGCCGTGCCGCTGCAAGCGGACCAGGATGGTCGTCGCCCGCCGGACGCGGTGCCGCGGCAAGGCCAGGCGCAGCAGCAGGACCTGTCCCCCGCCCGTCGTGCCGGCGCCGGTCCCGGCGGCGTCCTCCACGGCGACGCCGTAGTGCAGGGACGATCCGCGCGTGCGCCACAAATGCCGCCATCGCAGCAGCACCTCGGCAAGAAGGGCCAAGGCGACCAGGGCGAACATCGCAAGGACGAACCCCGCCAACCATTGCGCGCCAGCGGCAGCGTCGCCGATCGCCAGGGCGACCAGGACGACCACCACCAGCAGGAAGCCGGCCAGCATCACCCGAGCGCCGGAACTGTCCAGTCTGGCCTCGCTGATCGAAGGCACGAAGCCGTCGGTGACCGGTCCGGGAAAATTCATCGGCGCATTATGGAAGCCCTGCAGGCAGACGGCGGAGATCCGGGGCCTCGTAGCGATCTGATCAGCTCGACTGACGAACCGGCTGTCAGTCGGCACCAACTGAGTCGATCATCCTCAAGATCGCCGGCTTATGGAGCGTTCCGCCGTTGCTTCTCCTGACGCTGCAGTCCCGACACAGCCCCCCGACAGCGCCGAGTGGCTGGGATGCATCCTCGACGCGCTCGAACACCCGCTCCGGCCGGGTCGGCGCTGGTCCCACGGATTCGAACCGGAGGCTCTGAACCCGATCGTGGCGCGCCTGGCCGAGAACCTCCAAGAAGTCATGCTGAGCGATCCGATCGATCGCTCGGCGTCGGGGGAGATCCAGGACGCCGCGATGGGTGTCGTCCACGGTCTGGCACGCATGGACAATCGCGGGTTAAGACGGGCGTTCCCGCATCTCCTGGCAGTCGCCAAGGGACTTTCGAGCGGAGCGGCCGACAGGAGTCTGAATTTCGCCCTGTCGATGGCCGCCCGCGAGCTGGATGCGCTCGACGGTGACGCCGGCAGATGTGAGCTGCGTCAGCGCTGCGTCACCGCACTCAAGGACTCGATCAGTTCGCGCCAGCTGAAGGTGTCCGCGGCGCTGGCGGCGTTCGGAAGGGATGACTCGTCGCCGCTCGAGTGCTTGGCGAAGCGGTACCCGGGGGCGATCCAGACCCTGGACCGAGGCGCCGGCTCGATCACCGTCGAGTGGCCGACCTCCGCGAATCAGGCGCCTTGCAAGACCGTGCTCCGCGTCCCCGGCTGTCCGCCCGACGGCTCGATCGACCAGTTGCGGCGACAGGATGCCGCCATCCGGCTGCTCGATCGGTTCGGCGAGGCCCCGCTCCATCTCAAACGCAAGCTATGGACGTTCCGCCCACCCGAGATCAGCACGGACGGGCACGACATCCATCTGGGTCGTCTGAAGGTGGCCACCGTGACGCCAGGTGGCTGGGTCGTCGATCCAGACAGCGTGATACATGCCAAGGAAGCCCTCCAGCCCTACAACCCGGACACCTCGGTGCCGCGCGCATGGATGTCGCGCGCACGGGAATGGCCGTCAACCCCGTTCCCCTCTCCGCGACCTCGCGAACCACTCGCCATGCGCGGTGAGCGGCCGCTGCGCCTGGTCATTCAACTGGCGCCGGACAAGGCGACGCTCAGCGCTGCCGTGGCGCAGCGCCTCCGCTATCCCGCCGAGGCCGTCCACATCCAGGCGGATCGCTTCGGCGGTCATCGCATCCTTGGCGGCGCCGAACTGCTTCGGAACGTCGGCACGGGTGGTCCGATCAAGGTCGAGCTTGCCGGACACGGGGGGCGTCACGCCCGGAGCGATGAATGCCTGCTCTCGGACTACACGGCGAAGGCGCTCGCCGAGCGCCTCGCCCTCCTCATGCGGCGCCTTCGGCTCGATGTACCGATCCAGGCGGTGAACCTGACCGCCTGCTCGCTGGAGTCCCCCGTCTTCACGCGCTCCTTTGCAGCGGAATTCCTGGCGGCTGCGCACGACCTGGGGGCGCTATCGCCCTGCGCGACAGTGACCGCCTATGCCGCACCACTCGCCTTCAAGAACGACGAACGGACTGGCGAGAAGTTGACAAGCCGGGAGACATTCATCGGCCATCGAGCGTCCCCGGCGCACGCCCCGGGCATGACGTTGATCTACACCCGGGACCCGGTGTCGGGCGCCATTCTCCGACAGGACAAGTACGCGGAGACGGATCGAGAATTCCATCCGATCGACGAGCGGCGGCTTGTCCACTGGCCGCGCAGTCCGGTGGAGGAGATCGTCACGCCGCCGCCGGAGGTGGTCGAGCACTCGACCGACTACCCGGTGACCGCGATGCCGCATCCCCTGTCCATCGGCCGATGGCGCACCTGACGGGCGTCGCTCAATCCGAGCATCATCCAGGACATCGGCCGCGTGATCCGGCGGCTGGCCGCGATCTGAGCGGTACCGGCCGCCGCGGGGGTCAACG